>WNGL01003317.1_pt1 | contig 25234 bp, 29 predicted proteins | sample 5400591 | NCBI WGS metagenome assembly WNGL01 (sample SAMN13153377, study PRJNA577476) | soil metagenome | isolation source: 80 cm soil or saprolite under Garry oak tree replicate 1 | place: USA:California | collected 2016-06-15 | reverse complement strand
CAGCACCTCCAGGCTCCGGTCAGTCGAGCCGTCATCAGCGACAATGACTTCCTTGTTCGGATAGGTCTGGCCCAGCGCGCTTTCGATGCACTGCTTCACCCAGCGCTCCGCGTTGTAACAGGGGATGAGGATGGAGACGAGGGGGGGCACGGTATAAAAGCTGAAAGGCTGAAAAGCTGAAATCTGACTACGAGACTACCGGACTACGGGACACAAAATTATAAAAGCTGAAAGCTGAAAACTGAAAGCTGAAAGCTGAAAGCTGAAATCGGAAAGCTGAAAAGCGGGCCTTCAGGCAAGGTTTTTGAGGTGCTACATCAAAAGGCTGAAAGCGGAACTCTTCCGCGTATTTCGCGTATTCCGCGGTCTATCTCCTCTCTCCCCTCTTCCCTCTCCCCTCTTCCTTCTTCCGTCCCATCCGTGTCATCCGTGTCATCCGCGAAATCCGTGGTTGGGTCACAGCACAACGGCCGTATCTTCCGGTATCTCACCTGTGAAAAGAATCGCGGAGCGCTTCGGGCGGCGGGCTACGGCGTGGCGATAGACTTCGTCCCGATCCTTTGCGTGATGAAGGACCTTACCGCTGAGCACTTCGAGGGCGTCGTTGGTGAGCGGGTCCTCAACCAGGATCCATTCGCCGCTGAAGTGCGCTCGCATCTCTTCGACTGTCATCTGCTCTTCCATTGCGAAGTGAATCTAGCCGCCTTGCCTTGAGCGCGCAACCCGTAATCTGAAAAGCTGAAAATCGGAAATCAGCACCGCGGGATTACAAGTAAGGAAAAGAATCAAACCGCGAAATACGCGGAATACGCGGAAAAATGGGACCACGGGCCGAAGGGACTACGGGACTACAAGACTACCAGACTACCGGACCACGGGAACTTCGGGTCATGTAGTCATGTAGTCCGGTAGTCTCGTGGTCTTGTACTCCATGCGGCGAGTTATTCCGCATATCGTTTTTGCGCATCATCCAGATCCACCCATTTGGCCGGGTCGCGATCGCGGATCTTGGCCGCCAGTTTCTGCTTAAATGCTTCATCCTGCTCAGTTTCCAAAGCGATCAAGAAGGCAACCAGTTCTCGGCGCTGCTCGGCCGACAGGTGAGCGGCTTGATCTTTCAATTGCGCCAGCGACATGGAGCTAACGTATTATCTGGGAGAGCACGTGTCAAACCCTCCGCGAGGGCACGGATGGGACCGCAAGACCACGGGACCACGGGACTACGAGACTACCGGACTACGGGACTACGAGACTACCGGACTACGGGACTACGGAATACAAAATTATGAAAGCTGAAATCTGAAAAGCTGAAATCTGAAAAGCTGAAAATCGGAAATCAGGACCGCGGAATACTCAGAATACGCGGAAAAAATGGAACTCTTCCGCGTGTACGGGGAGTCCGCTCATTTCAGCATTTCAGCATTTCAGCATTTCAGTTTTTCTTCTTCCCCTCTCCCCTCTTCCGATCCGTGCCATCCGTGAAATCCGTGGTCCATTCCGCCACGCGACACAGATTAGCTCCAGGCACTCAAGAATTCGATGCGGTTTTCCATCTCCTCGGCCGAGAGCGCGCTGATCAAGCGCAACAACCGACGCATTTGCTCGCCCACGGACAGTCCCTGCAGTGCCAGGATGATGCCGGAATGGCGGCGGTTTTCGTTGAGCCAAATCGTATGCAGGCGATAAAAGTGACCGCGGTTAAAGGAATAGAGCACGCGCCCTTGCAGCGCCGCCCACGTCAATTGTTCTTCATCGGTTCGTCCCAGCCGGTCCGCCTCTGGCGTGGTAATGACATCTGTTCCGCGTGCGCGGAGCTCCCGTGCGAGTGAGTGTTGAGCGGAATCTTCGTCGAAATAGAGACGGATCCTCACCTTTGAGCTTTGGCCTTTCGGAGATGGTCCTGCTCAATTCTGTCCGATTCGGCCTGCTCGGCGGCCATATCGGCTTCCATCTCCTCCCGGTTAGCATGGTAGTAGGCCAGCGCGGCATAGACCTGCGCCAAATCCAAGTGAGAAATTTCCGCGGCGATTTCCTCTGGGGACAGGCCCAGTTTGTACCATCGCGCGATGGTCCGGACGGTAACTCCAGTCCCGACCAGATGCGGGGTCCCGCCTTTGATCCCAGGTGTCCGAGTAATCAGCGTGCCGATATCAACCCCGGTTGCTGCAACGCTCATATTGTTATGATGGCTGGTCCCCTGGAGTTAGTCAAATCTCTTGGCGCTTACTACCACGGATTTCACGGATGGGACGGATGGGAAGGGACTACTGACCACGGGACTACGGGACTACGGGACTACCGGACTGCCAGTAAGAAGAAGATTCAAACCGCGAAATACGCAGAATACGCGGAAAAATGGAACTCTTCCGCGTGTACCGGGAGCCCGCTCATTTCAGCATTTCAGCATTTCAGCATTTCAGTTTTCTTCTTCCCCTCTTCCCTCTCCCCTCCCTTAGCAGTTCCGGAATCGTCCCGAACCGGTACTTCCCCGCCAGCGCCGCCAGGATTTGTTCCACCGCATCAACGGTCGGTTGGCGGTCGGGGTATTTTGCATCTTTGTAGGCGCCATCGTGCAGCAGAACGATTGAGCCGGGGCGGATTTTGCTGATTACATCCTGCGCTATGGCGCTGGCGTCGCGCCCCGACCAGTCTTTTGGGTCAATGTCCCACATTATCACCCGGTACCCAAGCAACACCGCCTCAAGATGCGTCCAGACATTCTCCGACCCGAACGGTGGCCGGAAAAGCTTTCGCCCGAAAGGCGCGATGGCCCGTTGGCAACTGCGGATTTGCGCGCGCCTGCTGCGGCCTGGAGTCTCCGTAAAATGCGGGTGACTCCATGAATGGTTGGCAACGGCGTGGCCTGCCTCCGCCACCTCTCGAACCATGTCCCGCTGCGCTTGCGCATGCTCACCGATCATAAAGAAGGTCGCCTTGGCCCGATGGCGCTGAAGTATATCCAGCAGCTTGCCAGTGAATTCCCGATGCGGTCCATCATCGAACGTTAGCGCAGCGATATGTTCTGAAGTGTCGAGCCGGCATATCGGAGCAAAATATTTCCGCCGGAACCGACCCAGCAGCCGGTCAAGCTTGTGTACAAACGGTGGCACACCGCGGTAATGACAGGACTACGGGATCTACGAGACTAGGAGACGACGGGACGACGGGACCACAAGACTACGAGACGACAGGACTACGGAATACAAAATCATGAAAGCTGAAAAGCTGAAAAGCTGAAAATCCGGATTACCACGGATTTCACGGATAGCACGGATACGCAAACTTATCAGCCGAACGTAAAATCGGCGGGAGCTTGCAGACGGTCGGGAGGTTATCTTTTGTCTGCCTTCTCGACCTTCGTCACTTTGACTTCGCCCACGGCGTGGTCGGCCCAAAACGTTAATGCGTACTGGCCGATTACCTTGATTTGAACGGGCCGTCCGATTTCGTCCCTTTCTTCGTAGTCACCCTTCTGAAACGGGTTATCCGAGAGTCCTTCAAGGAAGGAAAAAATCCTTTGCCGATCACGAGGTGAAGGCCGAGGCAGTGAAAGAGCCTCATGCGTAATAAGAACCCGATAAGGGCTCACCCGTTATTCCTTCCAATGGTCTTTCAACTGGTCCACGGAAATCCAATGAGAAGGGTCCTTATCGTCAATCCGCCGAGTCAGTTCCTGGCGGGTTTTGGGGTCCCGCAGATGCCGAAGATGGATCAAGTACGCGGCAACATGGTTTTGCTGTTCCTCCGGCATGTTCGCCAGCTCCTGTTTGATCTTGTCGAGCGTCATCGTAGATCAATTTACGCAATTTAGGCGCACGCGCAATTCTTTTCCCTCTACCCTCTACCCTCTCCGCTCTTCCTTCTTCCTTCTTCCGTCCCATCCGTGTCATCCGTGAAATCCGTGGTTAATTCTCTGATCCCGCTGGATTGGTCTCGTCGGTTTTCAGGCCAGGCGCAATCCGGTGTGAACGGCCTCTGAGTAAAATGACCCCCGCCTGCCCAATCGAGCAGCGTGGCTGGCCGGCGTCTCGATGAGCAGCTCGAAGGGCAGAGAGTCGCCTTGCCAGCGGATGGGCCGCCAGGCCCGCAGGATTTGGGTCGCCTCGCGCACGGGGCTCTGCTCCAGTTCCTTGATGATCAGCAAATCCACGTCGCTGTGCTCGTCGGGCTGGCCGCGCGCGTAGGAGCCGAAGAGAATGATCTGTTGCGGCCTGAACTGCTCGACCAGCACGCGCAGGTAAGGCAGCAGCTTGTCGGCGATCCGGTGGACCGGATAACGCGCATCACGCAACACCTCTTCACGGATGGTCGGCGCGACCGTTAGAGGAAGGGCCTGCATAGTCAATTTTGGCAACACTTTAAGCAGGGTTATCTCAGACGCAGGTGGGCTTGGCAAGCGGGGACGGGGTTCCCAAACTCACCTAAGAAAGAGAATCAAACCGCGAAATACGCAGAATACGCGGAAAAATCGAACCACGGGACTACGGGACTACGGAATACAAAATCATAAAAGCTGAAATCTGAAAAGCTCAAAATCGGAGATGAGGACCACGGGACTACCACGGATTTCACGGATAGCACGGATGGGACGGACCGGACTGCGGAATTACGATGGTCAGAGTTGGGGCGTTCCACGGGCGGCGTGCCAAAAGCGAAGCACATAAATGACCGTCGGATCATGAAAGATTTCGTAGATAATCCGGTATGGCTCGTGGATGATTTCTCGCACAGAGGGATCATTCAGCTCCGGGACGACGCGTCCTCTTTCAGGCAAAGTCCCGATGGAGCGGCTTTATCAATCAGGAGGTTCCCAAAAGCCTTGGCGTGGTCGGGATTATCTTTGGCGATATATCTGACAATGTGCGCCAGATCATCCTCAGACTGCGGCGTCAGAATGACTGGGAAGCCCATGTATCCACCAACTTGCGCGCGTCCTCGGCGGGAACCCCCTCGCCTCTTCTGGCCTGCTCACGGGCGTTTCTTAAGCCGGCGAGAAGCTGGATCTGCCGGGCAATTTCCTCCAAAGGCGTGTCCTCGGGAAGCTTGGCGACGATGTCAAAAACAATCTCTCGGTTGCTCATATTCTAGTTATCTCAGGAAATGGCCGCATTGGCAAGGCTTTCTCTCTCCCATCTACCCCGCCAAGACTACGGGACCACCCGCCTTCGCACGGAGCTATGGCGGGGCCAGCGGGACCACGGGACGACGGAATACAAAATTATGAAAGCTGAAAGCTGAAAAGCTGAAAATCGGAAATGAGGACCACGGGACTACCACGGATTTCACGGATGGCACGGATGGGACGGACGAGACGACGGGACCACGAGACGACGAGACCACGGGACTACCGGACTACGAGACTACGAGACAACCGGACTACGGGACTACGGAATACAAAATTATGAAAGCTGAAATCTGAAAAGCTGAAATCTGAAAAGCTGAAAATCGGAAATCAGGACCGCGGAATACTATGAATACGCGGAAAAATGGGACCCTTGCGCGTGTACCGGGAGTCCGCTCATTTCGGCATTTCAGCATTTCAGCATTTCAGTTTTTCTTCTTCCCTCTCCCCTCTTCCCTCTTCAGTCCCCGATACACCGCCCGTGTCTGCTCCGCAACTCTCTCCCAACTCCACTCCTGCGCCCGTGCCAGGTTGGCGGCGCCCATTTGTCCGAGGTCGCTCTTGCGAGCGATGGCCGCGCGCATGGCGTCGAGCAGCCCGTCCTTTTTCTTGGCATCGTAGAGCAGCGCGCCGGCGGCAGCGAATGTCTCAGGCAGGCTGCCGATGTTCGGCGCGATGCAGGCCTTTCCGAGCGACATGGCCAGAATCCCGGAGCCCGATGTCAGCACATCATGGTAGGGCAGCACAACCGCATCACACGCGCTGAAGTAGGCGCTCACCTCCTGGTCCGGCACGTAGCGCGGATGGAAGATCACGCTCGATAAGGCCGCACATTTGCTTTCGATCAAATCCTCCGTCTGCTTGTCCGCCGGCGGCCCGGCCAGGATTAGGACTGCTTGGTGCTGAATCTGAGAGAAGGCTTCCAGCAACTCGATCACCCCTTTGTAGGCGTGCAGGCGGCCAAAGAGCAGGAACACGACCGCATCGGCGTCAATCCCCAAACGGCTTCGGGCGTCCCGACGATCGCTTCGACCGCCGTATTGCTTGATGTAATTGCCATGGGGGATGACCACCAGGCGTTCCGGGACGCGGATCCGAAAATGTTCTGCCGCAGCCTTCTTCGCATACTGGCTGTGGGCGATTATGGCGTCCGCAAGGCGCACAAACTGTCGCGTGAAAAACCATTCCAGTCCAAGTTGGTGGCGCTCATGATTCTTCAGGTTATGAACCGTCCACACGATGCGCTGGCCGGCGCGCTTCAACGCGGTGAGTTCAGCGATAAACCGCGTTCCGCGCACCACGGTTCCCAGTCTGCCGGGCCGGAGGATGTACGGGTGTACCCAGTGGAAGTGGAGGATGTCCGCCTTCCACTTGAACCTGGCGGTCCGGAAGAAATTCCCGCCGCCACCGCCCTGGATCACCTGGACACCGGTCTCGGCGAGAGCCGAAAAGAGCAGCGGCTGGTACGCGTTCTCCGGGTACACCGGCAGGTGCGCCACGCGAATCGTGGCCGGCTTCGTCTGCCCGGCGGGCGCGACCGCTCGGAACACGGGTTTAGTTGCGGTCGAGTCCAAGCCTTGGCATTACCCGCATCTGTGATGGCCTCATTTTAGCCGACCTAGTTTCTTCGCTCTGTCGGATTCTGTTGGGAGCCGTCTCAAGCTCCTGTAGGAGCGCCATGTCTATAGCAACCACAGTCCCAGAGTCCGCCAAGCTCCGGTAGGAGCGCCATGTCTATAGCAAGCACAGCCCCACAGTTCAGCCAAGCCACCAACAGTCTGAAAAGTGGCCCCAGGCTCTCACGGCTTACCTTTATCATCTTTGGACTCAATCTTTGGCCACATCGAACACATCCTCCGGGACGGTCGCAGCTTTTAACCGGTTGAGTGATTCTGTTATCATCATAGACTAGGAATAATCACTTGATTTATCTCCCAAAATCGCCCAAAAGAAAGTAATAACCCATACGGACCATCCAAATGGAAATGCCCACCCAAAAAAGAGATTTACTAAGAATATTTTTCCCCAATATCGTTTCCTAGAAACGATAGCAATGATATAAGGCAAAAAATAAAGCACAATCACCAATGCTATACCGTCCTCGAATCTGTTTTCTTCGAGTCTTTTTGCTACCGCCTCTTGATTGGCCAACAGGGGCCACAACACCGCTGTCAACAAAAACAGCAAGACTCCTGCTCCTCGCGTCTTCTTTTTGAAAAGAAGAAAAAATCCTACAGCAGCAGGCAAGACAACAAGATGATTTACCAGAGAAGCGTCACCAAACGGGTGCAAATAACCCGGCAGTTCAATGTCCGCTAAAAATGGAGGCAACATGACTACTTGTCGTAAACCGACACCCCGCCCTCATAAGCCTGAATCACTTTGACAAGCCGGTGCAGATGACGGATTCCTTCACGATAAAAGAGATGACGAATGGCCCCGACATAATGCCGCGCCGGACGGCCATTGAGCGTGGCGTTTAGCCGCACGTCGTACTCCGCCGGGAGCAGTTCAACCCCAAAACGCGAACTGCACAAAGCGAAGAGGGTCTGTTCGATCCGCCAGAAATGGCCGAGGATGCCGGGAACAGCCAGGAACTCCTCCAACCAGTCCAGTCGAAGCGAATCACGATGGATCAGCCCCAAACCGGAATTGAAACGCTCCACCAAATTAACGTTTGCGCAGGCTCGGGCCGCTTCAGGTGTGACGGTGTATGCGCTGGCCACGTCAGCGTTGACCGCGTTCTTTCGATAGTTCCGGTCTTCAACGCGGCGGAGCAGCTCCGTGGGTTCCAGGAAAAACAACACGTCACTGTCGAGCAGCAGCAAGCGGTCGCTCTCCAAGTAATGCGCGAAGTCGAAAACCTTAGGGGCGAGGTGATTGCTCTGGCGGAACTCTAGGCAGCGCGGATAGGCGGCCAGGCCCGGCAAAACGGCCCCGTCAGCTTGTAACTTCGGGACCATTCTCGCCGTCGGAAAGTGCCTGGTGAGCGCCTCAATATGCTTTTGCCTGAGAGTGCCGTCATCGTGGATGCACAATGTGTAGTTTCGGTTACTGGCCCAGTAAAACGATTTAAGTGCCCAAATGAGGTTCAGCCAATCCTGCGCTGAGGTGAGGACGTGGATTTCGCACCGCTCGTCGGTCGTGCCTGCGACCGGCGGTGAGCGCAGGATGCGCGGGCGGACGACATCGCGATACCACGCGGTGCGGAGGCCGTGGCCGAATTTCTGCCGGAACCGCAGGAGAAGCCCGCCGGGTGTCATTAGATCCTCAATTGCCGGCACAGTCGGGCCGCTGCTGCGGCGGGCGTCAGACGCTCGACGGTCAGGCCGGCGAGGGCTTGCCGCATCTTGCGCAGCCCCTCTCGCGGCATTTCCAACGCCCGCCGGACAGCCCCCGCCCAATCGCCGTGCACTAACACAGCACTCACGCCATCCTGCAGGCCGAACGCCCGCCCCTCGCGCTCATCCACAATCGGCACTGTCTGCCGACTCGCGGCCTCGGCCAGCCGGTGCGTCCACGGCAGCCAGCCCGGCGGGGCCAGAACAAAGTCGGCCGCGTCCAGGGCGTCCAGGTACGCGGTTTGGCTCAGGGGCTCCGCCGGGACGCCCGATCCATAGACCCGCCAGAACACCTGCGCGGCGGGCAGGCCGGCGAGCGCCGCCTCCACCTCCCGCAGCACCCTCAGCCGCGCCTCCGGTGTAATGCTCCCGGCGAACATCAGCCGGACCGATCGCTGCCCCGCCGGGGGAGGCTCACTTATCCGCTTCGCCAACTCGGCCCGAAGCCAGAAGTCCGGGTGGACGCTCGGCTCGAATCGGACCACTCGCTTCCAGCCGCGGAAGGGGTTCCAAAACAGGCCCCTTGACTCGGCCAGGATCGCGTCGCACCGCCGGGCCTGCCGCACCGTCCGCCGGAGGATGGACACGGCAGCGCGTGGTCCGGCGAACTCATCCCCCACGATGCCCACCACGCGGGCCACCCGGGTGGGCACTGGATACCCGACGCCCAGCCGGGCGAACAGTACATCGGCGTCCGGCTGCTTGTCCGGCGGGACCAGCGCGACGCCCGGCGCCCTGCCCAGCAAGCCGTACAGGTGCTCCGATTCCGTGAAGGCCCCCTTCTCCGGGGCCGCCACGCGGACCTGCCACCGGCCCGTCGCTGCCAGCCGGACGGCCACCGACGCATCGGCGTGGGTCAGGCCCTGGGCGGCGCAGATCGTGGCGCGCATCGCATCCTTCCGGTGTTTCCAGTCAGCATACTGATTCCGCAGCGCTTGTCGGCCATGTTCGTGATGGGCGCCGTTCGCAGTGTGTGTGGTGGGACCGCGTCACGATCCCACGCCGTGCGGAGGTCGTGGCCGAATTGCTCTCGGAAGCGCAAAAAGAACGCACCAATCATCGCGGAGGATTCGGCTGACTGCGGGGATTGAAGAGTCTTCTTTTGAATCTCCAGATCCGCTCGGTACTCCGAGCACCGAAAACGGCTACAGAGATCGTCCACCAGCAGCCGGTGTTTAGCGGTGCCTCGATGAGCGCCCGCAGCCCATGCTTAAGGGCGACACGAGTGTTTCCGCTTGTCGCTGCATCATAGCTCCAGCGCCGCAAGGCCTCCCTGCGGCAATCCGCGGGCCTCGCACTATAGTCGGCCTGCGACGAACATGCGCCCGATGGAAGCAAGAGTCCTCTCCGTTGGCACGCACTTTTGACGACTGCGAGACGTTTCGCCTCCCGTTGGGAGGGGTCGATTGTGTGGGAAATGCTACTTAATTGCAAACGGTACCTGAGAAGGCACTCCGGAAGATTTGCAACCTTTCCGCGCTCGGCGAGCCTCAGGAATAGGTCCACATCTTCAAATGGCGTGAGCGGTCGGTATCCACCCACCGCCTCTACCGTGCATTTGCGCATCATCACGGTCGGGTGGCATATCCGGCCTCCCTTGTTCAGCAGAAGTTGGTCGTCTATTTTCCTGTGCTCAGTTTCCACTGTCGGCCTGCAAATCTCGTCCCCGTCGGGATCCACAACGATGACCCCAGTCCCAAGAACCACGCACTCGGGATTCCGAGCTAGGTGCTCCACCTGCTTTTCAAATCGCTCCGGATGCGCAACATCGTCCGCATCCATTCTAGCTAAGAGCTGGCCAGATGAAAACTTGATCGCTTCGTTCAATGATGCAACTAACCCTTTCTTCTCTCTGCTGAGTACCTTCATTCTCGTGTCACTCCGTTCGAACGCTCGGATGACCTCTAGCGACTTGTCCGTTGAACCATCGTCGATGACGATGAATTCAAAATTCTCAAACGTTTGTCCCAGGATACTAGTGATTGCTTCTGTGAGGTACACGTCCCCGTTGTGAACGGGCATCATCACGGACACCAGCGGGCTAGACGCTGGACCGTTCGACGAAGCAGTAACATCACTCATTTCGCGACGAGTATTCGAGGCAGCCTGTCCAAAATTTTGTGGAAAAATACCATCCAATGTTTCGCCGGCAGCCAGGGACCGTCATTCGAAGCAGGCAATCTCGCGCCAAGTGTACTTAGGCATTAGGACCCGTCCGTGCTGGTAGTAATTGTCCTGACTCCGGAGAGTCGCCGCCGAATTTTGTTGACCGCAGCCCTGAAAGGGAGCGTCCAATACCAAATGGTCGGCATGCGGCCTTGCTCAATCTGCAGTAGGTGTTCTGGGAACTCGGCGCCTGAACGCCGCTTGAGGCTCGCTTCGAAGATGGCGGGATGAATCACCGGGCGCAGCCGCGGTTCGTTGCCAGCCGAACCTGGGTCACGCTGGGCAATAAACAGGTTCTGCCGGTACCAGGACTCGATACGAGAGTCGTTCCAAATGTTCCAGCGCGCGTCCTCCGAGCAGGCGTAACCGCGTTCGTTGAACAAGTCCTGCCAGTACGCCGGCCACTGGCAGTTTACGTGATGCTGCCCGGGTTGTCCGGGGCACGCAGCGGAAAAGATGACCAGGTCTGAGTGTCGCGCAAGACTCGCAATTAGAATGCCAGCAGTGGATGCATCCAGGTGCTCAGCTACCTCAAGGCAAAGGACGCAGTCAAAGCGGCGCCCCAAGTCTAAAGGTTTCGTGAGATCGACATGTTTGCAGAGTCTAGCGGGGATCCTCATTTGTTCCGGCGGAATGGCAACGCCGTCAACGCCGAAAATGTCCTTGACTCCAAACTCCAGTGCTGCCGCCAGCCACGTCCCGGTACCGCATCCCACATCCAAGAGGCTTCCTGGTTTTCGCCCCCCAAGAATCAACGGGAGCGCCGCCCGAGGGCCCTCGGCCGTGTGGACATTGCTCCCATGATCGTAGTCAATCATTTCGTCGGTCTCCGTCGGCTCACTGTACGGCATGTTCCTCGAGTTCCCAATGCCCTCGGCAGTCCAGTGCGCCGATCCGGTCCACCTGCGGGAGCTGCGCAGAAGAACCGTCAACGCGGTAGTCAAACACCAACACATCCTCCCTGTGGTCGTAGTCGTCCCGCCAGTCGCCGAGCCAGACTGACAATTTGTAGCTGCCGGAGTGCAGGGGCAAGTCGTCCACTGTTAGACGCACACAGCCGGCGCAGGCCTTCGCGTCGAGGAGACCTTTTCCGTGCATGCGTGTGTTGGAGCCAAATACCGGGATTCCGCTGGCGGTGGAGATAACCACCCCTGGGACCGGCGGACAGAGTGGAAATGGAGAAACAAACTCGATATCCAGACCGAATTTGCCCGCCGCCAGCGCTTTCTCATCCAAGGTCACTCGTGAGATTGATGGCTTCCCGTTGGATATGGGAAACGTCGCCTCGAACGTCTTTGGAATCTGGCCGGAATAATGGGCAATCGCCGCTGATGTTTCGCCCTGGTAGTCAATCACGCCGCGGCTTAGCACAACGGTTTTGGAACACAACGCGCTTACGGTTGCCATGCTGTGGCTCACAAAAAGGATCGTGCGGCCACCCTGCCGGGCGACATCCTGCATTTTGCCCAGGCATTTCTTTTGAAACTGCGCATCGCCGACGGCCAGCACCTCGTCCACGATGAGGATTTCGGGTTCGAGGTGGGCGGCGACGGCGAAGGCCAGGCGCACGTACATGCCCGAGGAGTAACGTTTGACGGGTGTGTCGAGGAATTTGTCCACTTCGGCGAAGGCGACGATCTCGTCGAATTTTTGTTTTATCTCGGCTTTGGTCATGCCGAGGATGGCGCCGTTGAGGAAGATGTTTTCGCGCCCGGTCAGTTCGGCGTGGAAGCCGGTGCCGACTTCCAGGAGGCTGGCGACGCGGCCTTGGATGCGGACGCGGCCAGTGGTGGGTTCGGTGATGCGGCTGAGGATTTTGAGCAGGGTAGATTTGCCGGCGCCGTTGCGGCCAATGATGCCGATGACTTCGCCTTGTTTGACGGAGAAGGAGACGTCGCGCAGGGCCCAGAAATCTTCTGAAATGCTGAAAGGCTGAGAAGCTGAAACGCCTCCTCTGAAACGCTGAAAAGCTGAAAGGCTGAAAAGCTGAAACACTTTTGAGATGAGGCCTTTGGTCTTGTCGGCGAGCACGTCGCGCAAGGCAACATAGCGCTGCCGCTCCGCCTGGTGCTTGATGCGGTACTTTTTGCCGAGGTTTTCGACTGTAATGACGTTCATTTCAAAAGCTGAAATGCTGAAATGCTGAAAAGCTCACTCATCTCAAAGGCTGAAAAGCTGAAATGCAAATTCTGAAATGCTGAAATACTGAGAAGCTGAAACGCTGAAAGGCTGAAAGGCAGCTCTGAAAAGCTGAAAAGCTGAAAAGCTGAAAAGCTAAGACACGCTTTCGTTCATGCGATTAACCAGATTTCAGCATTTCAGCATTTTAGCGTTTCAGCATTTCACTCAGTTTCAGCGTTTCAGTTTTTCAGTTTTCCGCAGTTTCGAAACTATGGTGACAAAGATAGCCAGGAGTTCACCGGTCTCGCGCCGCAGGTGGTCTATAGGTTGGCCTGCGATGCCGCAATCCTCTTGCAACAACTCCAACCACAACTGCGATTCGTCGGCCTCCTGGAGCAACCCGTTCAGTTTTGAGCAAAATTCGGAATCGGACCGCGCGCGTGAAGCTTCTCTGGCGTGTGCGGCCACCGAAGTGCCTGAACGGAGCAATTGTTTGCCCAGGACTCTGACTTCTTCCCGGGTAAGCGGCAGTTTCACGTAGAACTGGATCGTTCGCGAAGCATACCGTTTAGTTCTCAATCTCAACTCTTCCGATAGCCTCATCCTCTGAAATGCTGAAATGCTGAAACGCTGAAACGCCGAAATTGGGAGGGCGCACCTCTGAAATGCTGAAAAGCTGAAAAGCTGAAAGGCAGCTCTGAAAGGCTGAGAAGCTGAAAAGCTGAATTTGGATTTCAGCTTTTTCAGCCTTTCAGTTTTTCAGTTTTTCAGCGTTTAGTTTTTAATGTCTTTCAGTTTTTCAGTCTTTCAGCTTTCAGCATTTCAGTTTCGTTCTGCCTCACCCAATCGGCTATGTCGTGGACGATGCGGCGCAGGTCGCGTTTGGGGCGCCAGGCGGTCCGCTGAAACAGCAGCGCGCAATCGGCAACAAAAATGCGCAGGTCGTTGGGCCGGTTGGCCGGCACCGACGAGATGGCGATCTCCCGGCCCGTGGCCTCCGAACACAGGGCCGTCAGCTCGCACAAAGAGGCGCTGTTGGCCACGCCGCCGGAGACATTGCCCAGCCAGCCGTCCCAGGTATCGAATTGTTCGATTTGTTCGACGAGCAAGTCGCACAGGTCGGCCACGTGCAGGAAATCGCGGACTTGTTTGCCCTGGCCGCCGTAGCCGATGTAGGACAGCGGGCGGCCGAAGTGGTGGGCGATGACCCAAAGAGCGGCGACGCCCTGGTCCACCTTGCCAAACTGCCAGGGGCCGGCAATCACGCCGCAGCGGTTTATGACTGCTTTGAGGCCGAAAGCGGCGCGGTATTCCTCGATGAGTTGTTCGGCGGCGAATTTGGTGCAGCCGTAGAGCGAGCGGGCGCCGCGCAGGTCCAGGTGTTCGGCGACGCCCTGGGAGGAGATGCCGTCGGCGCCGTTGTCAGCCCAGGCGAAGCGGGTAGGACCTTCGCGCCAGGGGTGCGCTTCGAGGGGGGCGATAGGATAGACGCGGCTGGTGGACAGAAACAGGAACCGGCTGTGCCAGGCGCGGGCTTTTTCGAGGCAATGGTAGGCGCCGACCAGGTTGGTGTGGAACAGGTAATCGGGGGAGCCATTGTGACCGGCCAGCACGGAAGGCTCGGCGGAACATTCGATGAGAAAATCGAACGGGCCCTTGGGAAAGGTCTCGGGCGCGCGCACGTCGCCGCGGTGGAAGTGGACGGCGGCTTGGGCCAGGCGCGGCAGGTTGAGCTCGGAGCCAGGGCGGTAAAGGTTATCCATGCAAACGACCTCGGCTTCATTCCAGTGCGCCTTAAGGGCCAGCGCCAGGTTTGAGCCGACAAAGCCCGCGCCGCCTGTGATGAGAAACCGCATTGGATGGGACTGAAGGGACTACAGGACTACAGGACGGGGCGGGACTACAAGACTACAGACTGCAAGACTACGGGACTACGGGACTACGGGACTACGGGACTGCGGGACTGAAGGCGCAAAGCGCAAAGCGGGAGGCGCGAGGCGCAGAACGCTTTCCGCTTACCGCTTGGCGGTTTGCTGTTTTCTCTCTTCCATCTCCCCTCTTCCCTGTTCTCTCATCCATCACCCGTCAGGAGGCCTTGAGGGAAGAGAGCGGATTCTCCGCGACGCCCGCGGCCCAGGGCTTCCTAATTAATTCCCCGTCCAACGTCGCCAGCATTAAGCCGTGCCGTTTGGCCAAAGTCACGAGGGCATCGGTTGTGTCCTTGGACGGAGTCTCCGGTGAAGCAGCGCCGTCCACATCATCGGGGAGGAAGCGGTAGCCCGGGCGCGCTTGAAGCTTTGCTAAGGCTTCCTGAGTCTCGGTCCACTTCGCCTGATAGGCAGGACTCAAGCTGATGCGGAGAAACCCCAGTTCAGTGAGTGCACACGTATAAAATTCGCCCACCGAATCAATCCAAGCCTTGGCAGCGAGATGATAGGGATGGGTGGTCCAGCGCGACGCCAGGATAAAATTGACATCAAGCAGCGATTTCAAGGCCAGTCTTCCAAGAGGCGCCTGACGTAATCCGGGGTCATGGGCGGCGCGTCCGGAGGCGCTTCGAGCAAGGCATCTCCGCCCTGGCGCACCAGGCGGGCCTTTTGCGACTGCGTGAAGGCAGGGCGGAGGCGCGCGGCCAGGAAGCGGAATAGTTCCTCCTGTTGATCCGGCGGCAGCGTCTCGGCAGCGGCTTCAATTTCGCTCAGCGTGCTCATGCACAAAGGTTATCACCCGTGGTTCGCTGCCTCAAATCAAATCAGGGCGCGAGGCGCGAGGCGCGAGGCGCTTCTCGCTTCGCGCTTACCGCTTAGGATTGTGTACAGCAATCAATCTCACGATCCGTCCCAAGTCCTCGATGAAGGTGTCGGTGAAGATTACTTTGAAGTCCATTCACGCAGCCGGGCGCGAACCTGGTTGGCCGAGGATCCCTGACCCGTGCGGGCGTCGGCCTTCGCAAGCGCATCGTCCAAGGCGGCCAAGAGGCCTGGATCGTCTTCGCTCACCTCGGCAGGGGCGCCCGTGAGCCCCTCCTTCTCCACAAAAGCCGTCCACGACTTCAACGCGAGGCGGCGCAATTCGTCGGGCGTCAGCTTCGGCAATTGAGCTTCAATTTCGGCAAGACTCATTGAGTTGACAAACTTACGGGCTACAGCTTGGAAAGGCAAGCCGATGGGACCACGAGACTACCGGACTACGGGACTACTGGACCACCAGACGACAAGACTACGAGACCACGGGACTACCTGACTACGGGACTACGGGACTGAAATGCTGAAACGCTGAGAAACTGAAACGCTGAAAATCGGAACGCTAGTCCGCAATCTCAATTCTTCCGATAGCCTGCTCATTTCAGCGTTTCAGCATTTCAGCATTTCAGTTTTTCAGCATTTCAGCTTTCCGTAGATCTCTTCAAAAATCGCATCCAACGACTTGCTCAGACCCCAGCTCGGAAAGTGCGCGCGCATCTTGGTCAGGTCGCTGATGTAGCAAATGTGATCGCCTTCGCGGTTTTTGTCGAGATACTCGAATTGCATTTTCTTGCCGCTAAGCTGCGCAATCCGCTCGAAGGCCTCGAGGATCGAACAACTGTTGGCTCTGCCGCCGCCGATGTTATAGACCTCCGCAACGCGCGGCTCCTGGTAGAAGGCATGTATGAACCGCGCGACATCCAGCGAATGGATGTTGTCCCGGACTTGTTTGCCTTTGTAGCCGTACACCTTGTAAGTGCGGCCCTCGACGTTGCACTTGACCAGGAAACTCAGGAAACCGTGCAGCTCCACCCCGCTGTGGTTGGGGCCGGTCAGGCAGCCGCCGCGCAAGCAGCAGGTCTTCATCCCGAAGTAACGGCCATATTCCTGCACCATGATGTCGGCGGCGACCTTGGAGGCGCCGAATAAACTGTGCTTGCTTTGATCGATGGGAAAATCCTCACGGATGCCTCCGGTGAATGCCGGGTCGTCGTAGTCCCAGCGGGTCGGCAATTCTTTCAACGCAATCGAGTTAGGTTTGTCGCCATAGACCTTGTTGGTGCTCATGTGGACGAACACGGCCTCGGGCGCATTTCGGCGTGTTCCCTCCAGCAGGTTGAGGGTCCCGACGGCATTGACATCGAAGTCATCGAAAGGCCGCGAGGCGGCCAGGTCATGGCTGGGCTGCGCCGCCGTATGGACGATGAGGGAAGGGCGTTGGGCCTGCAGCAGGGCTTCAACGGCGCTGCGGTCGCGGATGTCCAGTTCATGGTGGCGGAACTTCTGATGGGCAGATAGCAGCCGGCGCTGGTTCCACCGGGTGTCGCCGCCCGGGCCAAAGAACTCAGCCCGCATGTTGTTATCAACCCCATGGACCTCCCAGCCGAGCTTGGAGAAGTAATCCACCACTTCCGAGCCGATGAGCCCGGAGGAACCGGTTACGAGGAGGCGCACGAGACTGAAGGCGCGAGGCGGTAAGAGCAAAGCGCAAGGCGCAAGACGCAGGACCGCGGGCTACGGGCTCGCTGCTTCTTTCACACGAATGCTTTCAATCAACAACGTGTCGATCACCTCGCTGTGCTCATCATCAAGAAACAAATATATCCGACGATAAGTTGGGCTGACGGCAAAGAATTCAGGATGGTTCACCTCGAAGGTCGCGCCGCTCGTCATCTTGATGACCAAAGGACTGAATGGTTGCTTCTTAACAACTTCTTTGATACCCTCTGAACTCATCGGCCGAATTTAAAACTGCGGACCGCGGAAGTCAACCGGTTCTGGCCTCGTGGTCCCGTAGTCCCGCGCCTTGGGGTTAGCGCCTAACGCTTGGCGCCCCGCGCCCCGCGCCTCCCGCCTTGCGCTAAATAACATCCGCAAACGTCCTCTCCGTGCGGCGGAAATACCAGATGCCTGTGGCCACCAGCAGCACGACCAGACCACAGGACATCAGCACCCCACGCAAATCCAGGGCCGATTGGCCCCTGAGCAACGCCCACCGGAAACCGTCAATGACGCCGACCATCGGGTTGAGTGAATAGAGCAGGCGCCATTTGTCGGGCACGATGCTGCTGCTGAAACCGACCGGCGAAACATAAAGACCAAATTGGACGATGAACGGCACAATGTAACGGAAATCGCGGTATTCGACGTTCAGCGCGCACAGCCACAAGCCCGCGCCAAACGCAGCGCCGAAGGCCAGCACCATGAACAGCGGCAAGGTCAGGATGCGCCAATCGGGCACGAACTGATACCAAATCATCATCGCCGCCAGCAGCGCCAGGGTAATCAGGAAATCCACCAGGCTGGTGATCACCGAGCCGGCCGGCACGATCAGGCGCGGGAAATAGATCTTGGAGATCAGGTTGGCGTTGCCGATGAGGCTGTTGCTGGACTCGCTCAGCGCTGTGGCGAAGAATTGCCAGGGCAACATCGCGGCGAAAACCATCAGCGCATACGGCACGGCGCCGGGCGCAGGCAGTTTGGCTATTTTGCTGAACACCAACGTGAACACCACCATCGTCAGGAATGGCCGGATCAGCGCCCAGGCGATGCCGATGACGGTTTGTTTGTAGCGCACCAGGATGTCGCGCCAGGCCAGGAAGTAGAACAGCTCCCGATAGCGCCACAGATCGCGCCAGTAATTGCGCTCCGCGCGCCCCGGTTCAATGATCAATTCAGGCAGAGGTGACATGCCGATGAGGGACTCTGAAATGCTGAAACGCTGAAATGCTGAAACGCTGAAACACTGAAAATGGGAACGTTAGTCAGCCTCACCTCTGAAATGCTGAAACGCTGAGAAACTGAAACACTGAAAATGGGAACGCTAGTCTCCAAACAGTTTTTTTCAGCATTTCAGCATTTCAGCATTTCAGTTTTTCAGACTCTCTCCCATCTTCGATTCTTGCCCTTCGGTCTGCGCCCCTATTGAATGGGCCTTCGTGGATTTGAGCCAATTCTCAAATGCCGACTTCGACCGCGGAGCTTCTGTGGTCAAGGAGGCCCTGTGGATTGCGGTCAAGGCTCTTTTCTTTCTGCCGGCCTGGCCGCTGCCATCGCGCTTCCGGGTCTGGCTGCTGCGGCGCTTCGGCGCGCGCGTAGGCCAGGGCGTCGTCATACGCTCCCGGGTCAACATTACCTTCCCCTGGCGCGTTGGCATCGGCGACCATGTCTGGCTGGGCGAGGAAGTGCTCATTGTCAGTCTGGCGCCGGTCATCATCGAGTCCAACGTGTGCATTTCCCAGCGCGCCTTCTTATGCACCGGCTCGCACAACCGGCACCGGGCCGATTTCGCTCTGATCACCAAGCCCATTCATGTGCGCGCCGGCAGTTGGATTGCTGCCCAGGCCTTTATCGGGCCGGGAGTCGAGATCGGCTCTGGCGCCGTCGTCAGCGCCGGCAGCGTCGTGATGGAAAATATTCCCGCCGAATCGCTCGCCCGCGGCAACCCGGCACAAGTAAGTGGTCTCGTGGTCTTGTCCGTCCCCGCGCGCAAGCTGCCGCCCTTGGTCGTTTGCTGAGGTTTTCAGCAAAACCTTCATGCGCCTATCAATCGGCCACAAACCAGGTGCCCGTGGCCGGCCCTTTTTGCCATCCACCATCAATGGGCGTTTTTGAACGATCGGAACGCTCTCAATCCCGCAATCTGCGTTCCACTTCCCACGCGAGTCCAAAAGCTGAGTGATTCAACTTTGAGCGTCCTGTTTCAAGACACTGGCTCACATATCTGACCCAAAACATAGCACCACAGCGGCTTGGCCGCTACGCACACAGGACTACAGGACTACGGGACTACAGGACTACGGGACCACAGACTCTGAATTGACCACGGATTTCACGGATAACACGGATGCGCCCCGCTCGCCGCGCCTCCCGCCCCGCGCTTTGCGCCTTGCGCTTCCCGCCCCGCGTCTTCAGTCTCGTAGTCCCGTGGTCTCGTGGTCCCGTAGTCCCGCCCGCCGCGCCCTGCGTGTCGCGCCTCGCGCGTCGCGCCTTCAGTCTCGTGGTCCCGTAGTCCCGTGGTCCCGTAGTCCCTTTCGGTCCCGCAGTCCCGCCCGCCGCGCCCTGCGCGTCGCGCCTCGCGCGTCGCGCGTTCAGTCTCGTAGTCCCGTAGTCCCGTGGTCCTGTAGTCCCTTTCGGTCCCGTAGTCCTGTGGTCTGGCGCTCCGTCCGCCGCCCCGCGCCCCGCGCCCCGCGCCTTCAGTCCCGTAGTCCCGTAGTCCCGTGGTCTCGTAGTCCCGTGGTCTTGTGTTCCCTGCTCCTCGCCGCGGTCACATCGGCCCAAGCCCAAGATGCCCTGCGCATGTCCATGGCCAGCGCCGAAGCCGCCGAGGGACGCCGCAAAGCCGCTACCACCATCGGCTATTACAATCTCCATATCGGACCGACCGCCTGGCGGTTCGGCGCCGGGCTCGGCCTGGTATTCAACGACAACGTCAACCTCAGCCAAAATAATCCGCAGTCAGACCTCGCGTTTACGCCGCAAATCAATACCGAAATGCTCTGGCCGATCACGGACAAAAACGCGCTTAACCTGAGCATTGGCCTGGGTTATTCGGCCTACGTTGAGCATCCGGAGTTGGACAGAATTTTTGTCGCGCCGGGCACCGAATTGTCCTTCGATCTCTACGTGGGCGACGTTTGGATCAATCTCCACGACCGCGTTTCCATAACCCAGAACGCCTACCAGGACCCGACGGTGACCGGCACCGGCAGCTACTCTCAGTTGCAAAATGCGTTAGGCGCCAGCGCGTTGTGGGACCTCAACAAGGTCATTCTGCGGTCCGGCTACGACCATGTCAATTACGCCGCGCTGGCCGGAAGCGGCGGCCAACCCGACGGTCAATCGGAGTTGTTTTCCGCCTCGGCAGGTTACGCGCTCAGGCCGGGGATGCAGCTTGGCATAGAGTTGGGCGGCGGGCTGCTGCATTATGGCGGCACCAACGCGGTCTTTAGCGATGCCTCGCAATGGAGCGCGGGCTGCTTCTACGAAACCCAGCTCAGCCAATACCTCCATTTCCGGGGCAGCGTCGGTTATACGGTTTATTCACCCGAAGCGCGTGGGTCATCACCGGTAATGGGGGATTTTTCCGGTATTTATGCGCAATTGGACGCCGCCCACCGCGTCAACGCCAAATTGGATTATACGCTGAGCGGCGGGCGGAGCGTCAATTTTGGGCTTTTTGGAGGGGCGGTGGACATGTATTTTGCCAGGTTGGCGGCAAATTGGAACCTGTTGCGCAAGTTCGCACTAGGCACGACATTCAGTTATGAACACGGGTCCCAATTAAACACGGGGACAGAAACGTTCGATCGTTTTGGGCCGGGGTTGACTTTGGGGCATACGATTACCAGCAAGCTGTCAGGCAGCCTCGGTTACCAGTATTATTGGCGCGGTTCGAGCTTGCCGGGCCGGGAATATACTGCGAGCATAGTTAGCTTGAATTTTAGTTACCGGTTTTAGCCCGGATTTTTTAACCACAAAGAACGCAGAGAACGCAAATAGGTAGCTAAGAGGACGAAGATGTTGAAACCGCGGAATACGCGAAATATGCGGAAAAAAGCGGGGCTTTTGGGGACCACACGCGCCCCCGCGTGTCACAATCGGCGCCGTCGCCGATTGGAGGTCGGAAGTCGGAGGTCCGAGGTCGGAAGTCGGAGGTCGGGAGTCGGAGGCCGTTTCCCCCCTCCGCCCTCTTCCCTCTCCCCTCTCCCATCTCCGATTCTGGCACTGGTCCTGCGGTATATTGTAACGGTATCCTGAGAGAATTGGATATAACTGGGCATGATTGACGATATTGCAACGCAGGGCCACTTCACGCTAAGGACGCAGTCCCCTTCGTCGCTGATCCCATTAACACCCTGCTTTAGCTCAGCGTGGGGAGCACACGCGCCCTCGCGTGTCACAATCGGCGCCCTCGCCGATTGTGCCCGGGCCTCGTGCCAGCGCTTTTTCGCCCTGTCGGCCCTCATGTTCATTGCCGCTGTCGGTCACACCCAACCTGCCAGCAACGCACCGCCGGCCCTGACATTGCCACTGACCAATGTCACCCAGGCGATGCCGACCAACCTCAGCGCTTATGTGCCGGACGACAAATACAAACTCCGCGCCGGCGACAAAATCAGCCTCCAGATTCTGGAGGATCGAGACTTGCCCAAGAGCCTGGTCGTGGCCGATTCGGGGGAGTTGGACATGCCCTACGTGGGGCGGATGGCGACGGCGGACAAGACCTGCAAACAATTGGCTGATGAATTAAAAGCGCAGCTTGAGAAAGAATATTATCATCGGGCGACGGTCATCATTGCGTTGGACCTGGCGAACAAGTTTTGGGGCCGGATTTATGTCTGGGGCCAGGTGCGCAATCAAGGGCCGATTGACATCGCGGTGAACGAGAACTTGACGGCGGGCAAGGCCATCTTGCGGGCCGGGGGCTTTGCCGATTTTGCCAATAAGAAGAAGGTCAAGGTGGTGCGGGGCGCGGGCCCGGACGGGGTCGGCAAACAGAATTTCGAGTTGAACATGGTTGACATCCTGGAAAACGGCAAGACCGAGAAGGACGTGCTGTTGCAGCCGGACGATTTCATCATTGTCCCCACCCGCTTGATCAATTTTTGAGTCCATGAACCTGCAAGCTCAGAGCCCGCCGCGAGATCGGAAGAGCAGACAGGATTGTCTGCTGCACCATCACCCAGGCACATCAGGGCACTGCCACCAGCCGAAGGCCAGCTCCTCCCTCTCCACCTTTGGAGGAGAGGGCCGGGGAGAGGAGGCCGCTCCGCCGCAAAACCGCTCCTATCTCCCATCTTCCATCTCCCATCTTCCATCTCCCGTATGAACGAGCAAGCTGACAATGTGCCCCGAGATCGGTCTTCGGCCCGGGCACACTTTGTGTCGAAACTCAATCGCTACCAGAACCTGTTGCGAAAGAAGTGGTGGATTCCGGTGGTCGGGATTGGGCTGGGGTTGGGGACCGAGGCAGTGCTTTCCCAGTTCCAGGCCTCGTCCTACGTGTCGGTGGGCCGGATGATCGTCAGCATCAAGCTGGCCATCCCGGAGGGCTCAGTTTATACGGAGGAGTTGAGCAATTTCCTGGGCACCCAGGCCGCGCTGATGCAGAGCGGGGTGGTGATCAACCGCGCCCACATCCGGGTCAGCGCCCAAAAACCGGATCTGACGGCGCAGCCGGTCGGGCTGCGGGTTTCGGTGTTGCCCAAGACGACGATCTTCATGCTGCAGGGCACCGGGAGCGAGCCGCGCTACACGCAGGCTTTCGTGCAGGCCTGCATGGAGGAATATGTCATTCTGAAGAAGGAAATGCGGACGCAAACGTCGGATACAACCGTTGCCGGGTTGGCTGAGGAAGCGTTGCGGCTGGAAAAGGAACTGCGCAAGTCCGATGAGGAGTTGGCGGCCTTTCAGGGGACCAACGGCGTGGTGCTGTTCCAGGACCTGGGCAACAGCGCCGGCAATTACCTGGCGGCGCTCAATCAGCGGCTGGCCGGCCTCAAGTCGGAGCATGAACTTTTGCTGACGCTTACCCTGGACCAAAACCTCCAACGCCAGCAGGACGCGAACGCGACGGTGCCGACCACGACAGCCGACGCGACCGATAAAACGGCTGCGGGCCCCGGGGAGCGCCTGGACACCGATTATCTGCGGGCCAAACAAACGATTCTGCTGCTCAAAGCCGACCAGCAGGACTTAGGGCAATACCTGCGGCCCAAACATCCCAAGATGATAGCGTTGAAGGAAGAGATCGCCCGCCGCGAACGGTTGCTGGATATTTTCCGCCAGCAGAGCGCCGAACAGTTGGAAAGCCGGAAGGTCTCCCTGGGTTTTCAGATTGCAAACCTGGAGAAAGACGTCAAGGAGTGGGATTCAAAGGTGTTGGACATCAACCGGAAATCGGCCGATTACCAAAGGCTCAAGGCCAATTCGGGGCGCATCCAGGCGCTCTACGACCGGTTGCTGGCGACGATGCAAACGCTGGACGTGAACAAGGAAATCAGTCCGGAGAGCGTCACCATAATGGAGCCGGCCTCGCCGGCGTCGGCGGACAAGCCCCAGCTCTCCAAGAAACTGTTCACGGGCGCGCTGGTTGGGGCGGGCGTGGCCGTCCTGCTGCTGTTGTTGCTCGACCGTCTGGACGACCGGATGAATTCATTCACCGAGCTGCAGGAGCTCTTCGATGAGACTGTCCTGGGCCAGATTCCAAAGGTGGAGGCGCTGGCCGGGAAGGGCAAGGGCGACCTGGACCTGATCCAGTCCGAAGATGAACGCCACGCCTTTGTGGAGGCTTATCGTAACCTACGCTCTTCGCTGCTCTATATGGCCGAGGCCGGCGAGCGCCCCAAGACGCTGCTGGTGACCAGCTCAGTGCCGGACGAGGGCAAGTCGCTGACGTCAGCCAACCTGGCCATCACGCTCGCCAACACCGGCTCGCGAGTGCTGTTGGCGGACGCCGACTTGCGCAAAGGCGTGTTGCACGATCGTTTTGGGTTGCCGGGCGGCCCCGGCCTTTCGGAGGCGCTCTCCCAGGGACTGAATTGGGCGGAGGCGGTGCAGGCCACCAAGTTCGCCAACCTGTTCCTTCTGGCGCGCGGCGCGGTGACGGACAGGTCGAGTGAATTTTTTACTGGCGAGGTGACGCAGAACTTTCTCAGAACGGCGGCTGCGGAATATGATTACGTGGTTGTGGACACCGCGCCGGTGATGGCAGCCGATGATGTGGCCAGCCTTGCGCCGCACGTGGATGGCGTGCTGTTCGTGATCCGCGCGGAGCATACTTCCGCGCGGGTTGCCCGGGCGGCCCTGGAATTATTGTATCACCGCCAGGTCCGGGTTTTGGGTTTGGTGTTCAATGCGGTTCGACCAACGTCAAGCGATTACTATTACTACAAGTACAGGGATTACTACAAGGTCTATCCGACGGCGGGCCAGGCGCAGGGCGGGAAGCGCGGGGCGGTAGGCGGGAAGCGCAAGGCGGAAAGCGCGGGGCGGGAAGCGGGATGACCAGACTGTTTAACCGCAGAGAACGCAGAGAACACAAAGAAGGCGGGAAGCAGGATGACTACGGGACTCAGACCGGAGAGAGGAGATGGAAGATGGAAGATGGAAGAGAGGAGACTGCCCCGCCAAGACTGCGGGACCACCAGACTACGGGACTACGGGACTATGGGACTACAGGACTACGGGACTACAGGACTACAGGACTACGAGACTACGGGACTGAAGGCGCAAAGCGCGAGGCGCGAGGCTCTTCAATCTTCGCTCTACGCTCTACGCTCTGCGCTCTACGCTCTACGCTCTTCCCTCTTCCCTCTACCTTCCCTCTTCCATCTCGCGCCAAGGCATGAATGGTTTCTCGGACAATCGTGACTGGCAACGGGCTTGGTTTTGCATTCGGACGCAACCCAAACACGAGCACATCGCCGCCGGGCACCTGAAAAAAGAGCCGGACATCGAGGTTTATTTGCCGCGTATTCGCTTCAAGCGGCCAAGCCGGCGCGGGCCGGTGTGGGTGA
>WNGL01003647.1_pt1 | contig 25243 bp, 16 predicted proteins | sample 5400591 | NCBI WGS metagenome assembly WNGL01 (sample SAMN13153377, study PRJNA577476) | soil metagenome | isolation source: 80 cm soil or saprolite under Garry oak tree replicate 1 | place: USA:California | collected 2016-06-15 | reverse complement strand
GCCCAAGCCAGGTTCGATGGCGATACCGTTCGCATCCAGGCCAAAAAAATCAAAGGCGCGTGCGAATACGATTTGATCCGCAAAATGCGCGGCTCGATCTGTGTGATGGGCCCGCTGCTCGGTCGCCTGAAAAAAGTGACCGTCTCGCTGCCCGGCGGCTGCGTCATCGGAGCGCGCCCAATCAATCTGCACTTAAAGGGCCTCCAGGCGCTCGGCGCCAAGATCACCATCCAAGGTGGCTACGTTCATGCCAGCGCCAGGCGCCTGGTGGGCGCGGCCATGTTCCTCGGCGGACGCGCCGGTTCGACCGTCCTCGGCACCGCCAACGTGATGATGGCCGCCACGCTCGCCGAGGGCGTCACAGTCATCGAAAGCGCCGCCTGTGAACCGGAAGTTGTGGACCTGGCTAATTTCCTCACGGCCATGGGCGCGAGGATCGCTGGGGCGGGCAGTCCGACGGTTACGGTCACAGGTGTCAAGGAATTGCACGGCGCCGAACACGAAGTCATCCCCGACCGCATTGAAGCCGCCACCTACGCCATCGCCGCCGCCGCGACCAATGGCGAGGTGACGCTGCGTGGTGCCCGAGCCGAGCACATGCGCGCCGTGCTGGACAAGCTCAACGATTCGGGCGCCAGGATCGAGCGTAGCGGTGCCGGAATCACCATCCGCCGCAATGGCCGGTTGCGGCCCGTGGATATCACGACACTGCCCTACGCGGGTTTTCCGACCGACGCCCAGGCCCAGATGATGGCGCTGATGGCGATAACTCCAGGCATCAGCATCATCACCGAACGCATTTTCGAATCCCGCTTTATGCACGTCAGCGAGCTGGCTCGCTTGGGGGCCGACATCGAAATTGAAGGGCCAAGCGCCATCGTCAAAGGCGGCAAACCCTTGAGCGGGGCGCCGGTCATGGCCAGCGATTTGCGGGCGTCGGCGGCGCTGGTGGTGGCTGGATTGGTCGCGCGCGGCACCACCCAGGTCAATCGTATTTATCATCTTGACCGCGGTTACGAGAACATTGATGGCAAGCTGCGCCAACTGGGCGCGCGCATCGAACGGGTTGAAGAACCATGACCAAACTCATCGCTGCCTTAATCCTCGCGGCAGTCCTTTTCGGCGGCTGGCATCTGTTCTTGTATTGGGAGAAGGTAAAAAACGAAGAGGCAACCGCCCGCAAACAAGCGGCGGCTTCGGTAATCGATCCAACGCAATTGGCTGGCCTGCCCCAGCCGCTGGAACCGTCGTTGCAGGCAGCCCAGAAGCAAGGCGCTGGCGGGTTGAGACAGTGGCTCAAGACTTACGACCGCGCCGTCCACGACCCACGCAAGGCCTGGATTGAGTTGGATTATTGCGTCGCGGTCGCGCGCGAAGACCCCGCTGAAGCCAAACGCGTCTTTGCCGCCGTAAAAGAGCGCACTCCGCCCTCCTCCCCGGTTTGGCCGCGCATCAAACAGCTCGAGAAGACTTACCAATAAACTTTTTGCTGGCCTTGCGCCTCTCAAATCTTTATTCTGCTGCATATGAATCTTCTCGCCCTCCAATTGGCGCTCACCTTCTCGCCACCGGGTGGAAGATGGAAGGGGTGATGGGCTGCTTACGAAAGGCTGCTTATGGACTTGATTTTCAACTGTCCCAAGTGCGAACAAGAGCTGGCAGTTGATAGCTTGGGCGCCGGCACCGAAATCAATTGCCCGAACTGCGGCGAAGCCATTGTCATTCCGCAGCCCGAGTCTGTTGTCTCCAGGCTCGGCGCTGAGACCGATTCGGCGGCCGCGCGCCTTGGACCGCATCCCGTCAACCCGATTGCCTCTTCTGCTGCTGCCAAAGTGGAGATGCATCTGCGCGTGCCCGTGCGCAAGACACCGACCGAAAGTCTAATCGAAAAGCCGCTCGTGCCCCTCGAAGTCGCCAAGGACGCCGACAAAAAAATCCGCACGAAAACCATTCGCCACACCGATTGCATCGAAGTCGGCCATGATCGCTTCGATGAAATCGTCAGCAACTTCCTCGCCAAAACCGGCGAGGCCAACATCATCAGCATTAATACCATTACTTATACGCACCTGGACATCGGCACCCAAAAGCTGCTGACCGACTTTGGCGTGATGATCGTGTATAAGGGATAACATGACTCGCCGGTCTGTTCGAGTGCTGTTGCTCGCGTTTGGTTTGCTGGCTTTTCCTTTTAATTCGCCGGCGCCCCTGATCTATCGGCCCGGCGAGGGTTGGATCTACGAGCCGGTCGGCGGCGTAGGCAAATGGCAGATGACCCGCGCCAAAGATCAATTGGACGTCGCCCAGGCCGCGTTCGACAAGCGGGCCCACAGCCTCGCGCTCAAGGCCGCCCGCCGCGTCGTGAAGGTGTGGCCATTGTCGGATTATGCGCCCCAGGCCCAGTACCTTGTTGGTCGCTGCTACGAGGAAACCGGCCAGGACGAAAGAGCTTTCCGCGAATATCAGAAGGTGATTGAGAAATACCCGAAAATTGCCGCCTACCAGGAGATTCTTGGACGCCAATTCCAGATCGCCAACCTCTATCTGGGCGGCAAATGGTTCAAGCTCTGGGGTTACATTCCATTCTTCCCGTCCATGGAGCGCACTGCCGAGATGTACGCCAAAATCGTCAGGAACGGGCCCTACAGCGAGGTCGCTCCGCAAGCCCAGTTGAAGATCGGCGCGGCCCGCGAAAAGCAATCCAACTTTTCAGCAGCCGTTAAAGCTTACGAACTGGCCGCCGATCGTTACCACGACCGGCCACATGTGGCGGCCGAGGCGCTTTACCGGGCCGGTCTAGCGTACAACAAACAGGCGCAAACCGCCGAGTACGACCAAAGCACCGCCGGGCAGGCCATCGCGACGTTCACCGACTTCATGACCCTTTATCCCAACGACGCGCGCGTCCCTCAGACCCAAAAGATTATCACCTCGCTCAAGAGCGAACAGGCTCGCGGGAATTTCCAAACCGCGAAGTTTTACGAGAAGTACAAGAAATGGAACGGCGCGTTGGTCTATTACAATGAAGTTCTGCTGCGCGACCCCAACTCGCCTTATGCCACCGAAGCGCGGGAACGCATTGACATGCTCAAAAAACGCACGCAAACCGCCAGCAGATGAACCGCTTTCCTTTGCCCGACTCCGCTGCGCGCCTGCTCGCCGGCGGTCGGCCCTCCCAATTTCCAAGCCCCCACCGGCCGGCCCGCTGGCTTGCGTTAGTTCTTGCTGGGCTGGTCTTGAGCGGTTGCGCCGGCTACAAACTCGGGCCCACCAACGGACTGGCCGCGCGCGACAAATCCGTTCAAGTCAATCCGTTCTCTAATCAGACGATGGAACCGCGCCTCGGAGATGCGGTGACCGAACAGTTGCGTAAAGCCTTGCAGCGCGACGGCACCTACCAGGTCGCCACCCGCAATGACGGCGACATCGTTGTGAGCGGCGTGATCACCGCCTACCAGCGCCAGGAAATGAGTTTCGTGCCGAGCGACATCCTCACTGTGCGCGACTATCGCGTGAGCCTCGTCGCCCGGGTCACTGCCCGCGAGCGGACCAGCGGCAAACTAATTCTCGACCAACCGGTCAGTGGTTACACTCTGGTCCGCGCCGGCGCCGATTTGACCAGTGCCGAGCGCCAGGCGCTGCCCCTGCTGGCGGCTGACCTGGCCAAGAACGTCACGGCGCGCTTGGCCGATGGGTCGTGGTAATTCGCGTTATGAAAAATTTGTTGAGCAACTTGGTTGGCGCATTGGCGCTGCTGTGTCTCATTTCCCAATCCGCCCTCGCCCGTCCGGATGCGGCCACTAACGCGCCAGCCGCCAATCCGGCGAAGCCGGCGCCCAGCCCGGGCTCCCCACGCAAGGTGGACGTGGACCTGGACGTGAATGCGCCCGATTTCGGCGAGAAGGTTTCCGCCCTGGATAAAAAGGCGGTTTACCTCGTCCACTGCGCGGCGGGTATGCGCAGCGCGCGCGCTTGCGAAAAGATGCGCGGCATGGGCTTTGAGCACCTCATTGATCTCGCGCCCGGGTTCAAAGGCTGGGAGAAAGCAGGCAAACCGGTCCAGAAATAGCGTCCTCTGAAAAGCTGAAAAGCTGAAAGCTGAAAAACTGAAAGGTTTCCAGGTTCATATATCAAATTTCAGCGTTTCAGCGTTTCAGCGTTTCAGAGGACTGGCACATCCTATTTGAGCAACCGGTAAAACTTCGGCGCGGCGCCCAGCGTGTCGCAAACGACGAAATCATTCCCCACAATTGTCACTGGCAGGTTGGCATCAAACCAGGGGCCCACCGGAGAGAACGCGTATTGCAGGGTGAAGCCTGGAAAAGCGGCCAGCCAGGAAAGACGGAGTTGGCCGCCGACGCAGGGCGGGGTCCCAAGCTGGATGGTGAGCACTGGCCGCGCTTGCGGCAAGCCCGGCACTTGGACGACTCGGTAAAAACCGAGGTTAGACACTTCGAACGTCGCGCAGGTGGTCGTAGCAAGCGCCGCGGCCTACTTTGGCTCTGATGACGTTCCCACTCTGGAGCTTGGAGCTTTTCACTCTACGGCAACTGCAGCAGGCGGTAAAAGCGCGGGGGGCCCAGGCCGCCGGATTGGGAGCCGTCATCGAGGAATGAGTAGAAGGTATTGGTCGAGGTGACGAGGTTGGTGAAGGTGTTCCAGGCGGGCGGCGCAAGCGCGGGCGTCCACTGGACGTTGAAACGGCTGTTGGCCGCAGCGGTCCATTGCAACAGAACTCCGTTGGTGGAGCGTGTGATGCTGGTGATGCGCACGGGCGGAAAACCGATCGAGGAAAGACCCTGACCCACGCGGAAGAACTGATAGGGCGAGGGCAGCGGGATGCAATAAGTTGTAAGCGGGCCGGTTGCAGTGATTGTAGCCGTGATAGTGTCCCAGTTGGCGCTGGTCAGATTGGTTTTGCCCTGTACGAAATAGAAGAGGCCGGGAACCGAGGTCCACGTGATGCAAAAGCTGTTGCTGGTGATTGACACACTCTTAATCACCGGAGGGCCGTAGGAGGTAATTTCGCTAGCCATTATGGTGTAAGCCGCCGGCGCGCCGGAGACGTTCACAGCAGAGATGAACCATTCGCCCGGAGTCAATGGGACAGGGCTGGAATAATTGTAGAAGAGGATGACCTCATTAGTGATTCCTGGACTAGCGCTGATCAGATCGTAGCTGGCGAGGGTAGGCAGCGGCAGTCCTTTGCGGGCCACCAGCGTCATGTCCGCGCTCGGATTGTCTATCTCAAATTGTGCGCCGACGGCATTGGTGCTGACGACGAACCGATAAAAGTCGGTGGCAGTCCCGGCGCCGGAATTGGTGTTGGGGTAAGGAACGCGGTTATAGAGCGTAATGATGTTCGGGAAAGCGTTGGTGTACTCGGTCGCCAGTATGGTGTAAGTGACATTGGTAACGTCGGCATTGAAAACGCCGAGGAACCAGCGGCCGGGCGTCAAGGGGACAGGATCGGAGTTAGTGAAGATGGTAATCGCCTCGCTATTTGTTCCAGGATTAAAGCTGCCGTAGCTGAATGTGCCGAGAGTTGGCAACGACGGGGCCTTTTGAGCGACCAGGTTGACGTTGCCGCTCAGGTCGAGCAGTTGGAAGGAGACGGCGGTCGCGTTGGTGGACACGTCGTAGTAGAAGTAGCGCTGGAGGGGGCCGTTGGCCAGAGTGCTGGTCAGCGCTATGCCGTTGGTCAGAGGCGTGATGTCAAAATCCACTTCGATAGCAAAGGTCACCGGCGTGACGCCGGGATTTTGGACGCCCAGGTAATAGCGGGCGCCGGGCACCAGTGGCGGCGCGCCATTGGTCTGCAAGGTATTAGCCCCGCTCGTCATGCCGGTGAGCAGGTTGAAGTCACCCACGTTAGTGCCGGTCGGCGGAGTGTTTTGGTTGAACAGAAGGTTGACCGGGCCGGTGGCGGTGAGCAGCAAATTGGTGGCGAATGAGGCCCAGTTAGGCACATCCACCGTGAAATACTGGATCTGGCCCGGACCGACGGTGTTGGTCTGGGTCACGCCGGTGGTCAAGGGTATGGGTGCGGGCCGGCTGGTCTGGTACACGAACTGAAGCTGCCAGCCCAGGAGCGTGGGCATGAAATTGGTTGCGCCGGCGCGGTCGTCCCAGATTTCCAGCGTCCATTCTCCGTGGGCGAATTGGCCGACCAGCGGGTCCAGAGGTTCTTCCGGCAAATAAAAGATGCCGTTGGTCAAAGCGGTGTTGGAACCGGTGTAGTTGGGAACGGTCAACGGCGGAATGGCAAACTTGATGGGCGTGACCGTCTCGTTGGCGTTCTCGGTGAAGGTCAGATAGACGTATTCGGCGACGGTGGAGGTTACCCTGTAATCCCAGAGAGTGTTGGTGTCGAAATTGCCGCCTTGATTCATTATGATGGTGATGAGCGTCGAGTTTCCCGGACCGTAACTGATGTTGGTGGCGCCGGTGCCGTTGATGAGGCCGGAATCGAAGATCAGATTGCTCTCATAATAAATGTGCATCGTATCAGGGATCTGATAAAAATTGTAACTGATACCAATCGTGCCGGAGGTGCGGCCGGTGTCTATAATGTTGGTCGAGGCGGCGGCGCCGCCAGATGATGAAACGGGCTGGAAACTGTTTGTCACAGTGAGATCATAGCCCATGCCATCAGTGCTGACGCCGCCGCGGTTCTCGCATAGCAGTAAGCGGTCGCCACTAGGGGCGATTAAATGGAAAACCAAGTCCGACACGCGCGGATGGTCCACTCGCAACCCCACCTCGACGGAAGCGATCTTTTGAACATCGCTCACAAAGATGCTGGAGTAGCTGACGGCATCATCCAGGAGCGGGGTTGCGCTGGTGGAAGCATGCTGGATTGGAACGATGCCGGTTATGTCCAAACCGATAATTGCGCGGAGGTTGAGGGTGACTGGGCCGCTCGGATTGATATTGTTGCACAGGCGAACGACGTACGTGCCCAGGTTCAGCGGCGGGTTGCTGGTCTTGTCTATTGTGTTGGTGCCGCCGGGAAAATTTAGCACATTGGTCAGGCAGTCACTGCCGCTGGCGCCGAGCGGACAGATCTGTATGCCGACCGGATCGGCGCCGCTGATATAGCCGACGGTGATGGTCAGGTTCGTCGCTTCAATGGGCACATCAACGAATTCTTCGATACAACCGCCGGGCGGGAGGGTGACGATAATCCCGTTAGTGAGGTCCTGCTGCTTTTCCAGCCAGACGGTCATGGCCAGGTTTGTGCCGGTGTGGTTTGCGGCATTATCCACCTCGGTCAAGTGCCATTGGGGGTCAACTTTCTTGCCGGCGAAATTGTGCAGGCTGCCCGGACCATCGGTGTGGCGCGCGTAGGGCTTGTCGGATTCGCCGCTGTCGTCATAGATATAACACTGGTTGGTGACGCCGGTTTCAGGGGCGTGGTTATTGAGGACCGCGAAATCCTTTTTATTGACCAGCGTGCCCAGCAAATCACCCATGAGTTGGTGGGTGATGCAGTTGGTGACGACTGCGCGCCGAACTGTCATCGGGAAACAAATCGCGAAAACATTAGCCACGCCCGGGTTAGCGGGCGTGCCGTCGGGGATGGGAGCCGGGGCCGGGAAGCCACGCAGGGTTTGGTTGCCCTGCGAATCAATTTCGCCGAAGGGCAGTTGGCTGAGGACGCCCAGGAACCCGTACTCGGCTGCCTGCTGGTCCTCGGATTTGATGCCGATATAGAACGTGCCTGGGCTGGCATTGGAATAAACGATGGTTTCGGTGCCGCCGCGTCCGAGGGATTTATCGGCGGCGGCGACTGCCAGAGGCGCAAGGTTGGTTAGATCGGGATCGAGCGAAACATAGAGATCGATATCGGCCTCGGCGCGGGTGGCCCGTTCGGTGCTGCCTTCGCGCACGCCCATGCGCGGAAGCCCAAGGGTCGGCGGCACGAAGGTCAGGAAGGCGGCATTGGTGAAGGTAGTGTTGTTAGTGACCACGTAGAAGTGCCATTGGTTGGTCATGCCAAGAGTGATCTGAGCGTTGGTCGAGCCTGCCCAGGGGATGGCGTCAGTGCCAAGCAGTGGAGTGTTGGCGCCCACGTGCTGGTTTTGCAAAATGCCGCCGACGTCCGTCGGATCGGCACCGAAAGAATTGGTGACCAGCGTTACCAGCGGCTGGGTCGTGGCCGTGAAAGAACTGGCAGTGAGGGTCAATCCATCAGCGACTTCACCATCGCCGCTGGAAATGACCAGCGCAAAATCCTGCGTTACGTCATTAGTTTGGGTGGTGACCGCGTTCACATTGACACGGCGGCCCGTGACGGTGATTGAGTAATTTGTGCCCAGATCCGGCGAGAGGTAAATGTTCTCGACATTGTTGATCACGTCCAGGTTCGGAATGGAGTTAGTGTCCCAGGGCAAATTGAAATCGTTGCCGGCCGTAATGTCGTTGCCGAAGAAAACGTCCTGCTGCGCGGGGTCGGGATTGTCAAAATTGGTGACGATGAGGTCGAGGTCGTTGACCAGTTTAGTGCTGGCCAGAGGATTGCCGGGCGGGTCGGTCCAGACCAGGGTCACGCGCAAGGGCACGGCGCGGGCTGCGTTTGCAACACGAATGTTGTAGGTGCGGCTTTGGCCGGTGGCGAGGGCGTTGGTGGGACTTTGATCGAAAATAAACATGGAACTGTCCGAAGCGCCGTTATTGGTCAAGACGCCGGGCAAACTGGTCTGCAAACCGGGCCGGCCCCAACCTTGGAAGTTTATGCTGCCGGTGACCTGGAGCGAATAAAGGACGCCCGCCGAACGCGCGCCATTGATCAACATGGCCTTCATCAGCGCCGGGCTGGGTGTGCGGCTGAGGCGCTTTTGAAAAAATTCCTGCATCAGCGCCAGAGTGCCCGACACGTCCGCCGCCGCCATGCTGGTGCCCGATTCATAGCGGTAAAAGGGCCCGAGCGAATTGTTCATATTGCTGAGGACCTGGAGATAGTTGCCCAGGTCGTTGGTGACAGTTATGTCAGTCAGCAAATCGAAGGTGACTTGTTGGGTGCTGTAATTGGCGACGGTGTAGAACCAGTCCACCCCGCGCGGGCTGAGGCTGGCGTCCGGGGGCATCGTGACCACGTTGAGCTTTTTGAAATCGAAACTGGTGGGGGTCGGGATGTCTGACTGCTTGACGTAAATCGTCAAATCGGGGAACGGAAAGGTCGAGAGCGCATTGGGGGACACTTGGATTGTTGCCTGGACCGCATCATCGGGAATGAACAGAGAGTTGTTGAAAAGGGAGTTGGTGTCGAGGACCAGATCGGAAAAAGCGTTGAATAGATGGCTGGTGGGATTGTAGTAGGCCTGTTGGTCCCACTGGGTCGAGCGGGTCGAGACCACAAAAGTCCCCGGGGCCACCAGGTCAGGCTTGAACCGGCCGAAATCGCCCTCAATGGCGATGCCGACGTTGCCGCGGCTGGAAAAGCCGGCGACCTGGTCGTCGGCGTCGGTGAGTTGCTGCCAGGGTTTGTTGGTGATGCAGGAGGGCGAGCCATTGGTGGAACCGTTGCTGGAGCATTTCCACACGTCATTGGTGATGTTTCGAGGCAGCTCGATTGCGCCGACGGTGATCACGTTTTTGGCTGTGGCCGGCGATTGAATAGTATCGGGGGTGCCCTGGGTGCCGTTATTGTCGCCGTTGCCGGAATTGCCGGCAGCGAAGACGAAGAGCACCGGTTGGGAGCCGGGCGCCAGGGGCAAAGCGTCGCGAACCGCGGCGTCGTAACTGGCTGCGCCGAGGTCATACTCGTTGTCGCTGAAGAAATGCCAACTGTTGTTCGAGATGAAGGCGTTGGTCCTGGCGGCGGTTTCCTGCAAGTAGGTGTCGGTGGTTGCCGGTCCAAAAGTCAGATCGGCGGACATGGCAAAGATGGTGGCGGCTGGGGCCATGCCGCGGAATTGAGCATTGGTGGGAGGCATGATCGAGCCCTCGGCATTGGTGACGGTCAGGGATTGGCCGCCGCTACTGGCGATGATGCCGGCCACGTGGGTCCCGTGGCCGTCGGTGTCCACGCCACTGCCGGCGACATCCACAAAGACCCGGCCAGCCAGATCCGGGTGGTTGAGGTCCACGCCAGTGTCGTTGATGTTGACGAGCACGTTGGCCCCCGTCAGGCCAAGGTAGTTGGCCATGGTGACGCTGTCGTCAGCGACGCCGATAGTCTGGCGGCTCAGATCGTTGGCGCGGACGCGCGCCCGTGACGGCTCCAACTCGTGCACGCCGGGCAGGCCGGCCAGGGCGGGCAAGCCATCGGCCGGCGGCCGAACTTTGAGCACGGGACCGAAAGGGGAACGATCCTGGCCAATTATTTCTACGCCGAGTTTATTCAAATCGGCAAGCGTGGTCTCGCGCGCGTCCGCAAAGAGCAAGAGGTTGAGGGCGGTGTTCTGAGGCAAAGGCGTTTGGTCAACAGCCAGCTTCAAGAGGGAGGGCTTGAGTTTGTAATAGGGTTCAAAAGGCAAAACGGTTTGGGTCTGAGGAAGGGCTTCCAATTGCTGCGCCGCGGCGGCGGAGGCGCGGACCAAATAAGCGTTGTTGGGAATGTAAGAGATAATGCTGGCGCCGGCGGCTTGCAACAGCGCGCGAAAGGCATCGTCCAGTGGCGCGCGGGATTGGACAATGTAACTGCCCGGATCCCCTTGCGCCCGCAAATGAGCGGGGATGGAAAGGGCGGCGGGCTGCCCGGTGTCGAGCAGGAGATTTTCAAGCAGGATGGCCCTATCGCTGCGGGCCAACTGGCCGACGGTTTTGGTTGTGTTGCTCAGGCGGTGGGCAAGGCGAGGCGTGAGAGACGAAGCGTGAGGCGTGAGGCGTGAGGCGTGAGGCGTGAGAGAGGAGGTGGCTTTGGGTGGCGCGACCACAGGGCCAGGTTGGTTGGTGGGGTGAGGGGGAGGAGCCAGCGCTTTTTTTGCCGCCCACTGGTCGCCCAGCCGCCAGAAATAGACGGCGGCGACAAAGCAGAACACGCTCACCAGGAGCCAAGTGAATGGTCGCCAGCGCATAGGGTTTCAGAAACGAAGATGGAAGATAGCAGATGGAACATGGAGGAGGAAGAGAACTTGGGCTGCCCCAATGCTGCGAGGCCCTGCCATCTTCCATCTCCCATCTCCCATCTTCATAATCCTGCGGCTCAGTCCGGCGGGAGGACGTTGTAGCTTTCCACCACCGCCCTTGGATTATCGGGCGCGCCTTCGATGCGCACCACGGCGCGGGTGGCAACTTCAGCCACGACCTGGTAATTGGTGCACAGGCCGAAGTAGGGGCCGCTGGTGACCAGCGAATGGTCGGCGGGCTTGAGCGCCTGGCCGAAGGAATAGATGACAAAACGGGGCTGCTCGTCGCCTTTGAGCAAGCCCAGGATTTGTTGCGGGATGCGCTCGTAAGCGGCGTCGTTTAAGCCTCTGACTTGCTGGGTAGTAAAGCCGTCGGCGCCAGTCGCCGGATGGCGCGCCTTGACCTGGTTTGTATTGCCCAGGTTCAAAAATGGCGAGGCGCCGACCCAATAGCCGTTGGGATAAGCGGCGCCGACATATTGCGGCGCGGGGCCGACCGTCAGTTCGGGTACGCTCAGGATGTCGCCCAGGCGGGTGAACACTCTCTGGGGAAAGAGGTTGGTATCGCCTCGTTTGTCATTGATGGCTTGGACAATCCGCGCCAGCGGGGTGGGGAACTTCGGATTATAGACCCCGGCCGGTTGGATGATCCAGTTGGTGAACTGCGGCACAATGAAGGGATTGCTGGCCAGATCGGCGTCGCTGACGCTGTTGGTCACCGCCATGACACCGGACAAGATCGCCGACCAGCCGGCGAGGCCGGTTTGGTTGACGGACAACTTGCCGCGAGCGGCGTTGTCATTGAAAGCGGTCGTGAACAGGTCGAGGATGTGCCAGTCGTTGGTGGGGTGGGTAAAGGCCGCATCAAGAGCCCCGGCATACAGCGGGACCAGGTTGGTCGCGATTTGGCCAAAATTCGTCACTGTCTGGCCGTTCCCCGTCCATGTGGCCCAGGTGAGGACATCGGTGATGGGCGCTTTGAGATAGACCGTTTGCCAGGGGGTCCCGCGATGCACCCGGCCCAGCCAGGCGATGTTCGGGAATTTGTTGGTCATGAAATCCCAATCATCGGAGCGGCTCACCAGCGGATCCTTCAGTCTGAGGTCATACAGTGTTGGGCTCGCGCTGTGGGCCGTCAAAGTCCCGGTCCAAGGCTCGTAGCGGTCATTGATTTGGCCAAGATTGTGGATGGTTGAATTAACCGTGGTGTCCCGCTCAACATTATTGGTCTGCACGAGGTTCCGCAGGTCATTGACCATGTAGTGCACGAGGGGATCATTGGCCTGCCAGGAGGTATAGACATAGATGTTCCTTGTGACCTCGTACGGAGCGTAAAACCTGTTGGTAAGATAAATCGGACCGGCGTAGGTGCCTGGGAAGGGCGACAGGCCGGCCAGGTTGAATCGGAAGAAATTGATGGCGCCCTGCTGGTTCACCCCCGGCGGATATTCGTACCTGGGGTTTATCCAATTCTGAGGATCCATTTCTTTCATGCCGACCCCGATTTGGTTCCGAACACCGTAGGTGGGCACGGATTGATCGACAACGCCCGTCCCGCGATTGGTGCACCACATGCTGCCCGGGCCGCCGTCCGGGTGATAGGGATCACCGCAGGCGCCGTCCCGCATCGGTTCGTAAGTCAAATCCACCGGATCTCCTGTGGAGTCAAGGTTCGCATAGTCCACGATTCGGTTGGGGCTAGTCGCAGTGTCCACCAAAATAAACCGGACCCGCGACCTGAGGGTGAGCCACCAATGTGGCACCACGAAGCGAGGGGATTGATTCCTTTCAAACAGGCCGGTCGCCGGATCAAACCGCCGGCCTAGCTGGGAGTATTGCGAGTTGGTCAGGAACAAGAAGCTGGTAGCCAGCGGGACCTTGAAGGAAGACTGCGCATGGGTGGGGTCGATGAAACCACGCCAACCAGTGTTGGCCGCAATAACGATGTTTGTGCCAAAGATGCCGCGCGGAGCGAAATTAGTATTTAGCAGGGAGACGAAAGAATTTCTGTTGGTGGTCAGAACTTGGTTGAACTCGTTGGTCACCAGCGCCTGCATGTCCACTGCTACGATCATTTGCAGGCTGCGGGTATAGGGACTGCTGTAGGAATTCCAACCTTCTACGCCGAACACATTCGAGATGCCCACGACGTACATCTGGTTGGTTTCGCCTCGGAATTTATCAGTGAACGGGCTAGTTCGAATGAACTCCAGTTTCCGTGTGACTGACACGAGAGTCTGCATCTCGAACTCGTTGAAATTGGGCAGCCCTTTCTTGGCGCCAATCACCAGCGGTATGCCAGAGAAAATGACGTTTTCCCGGGGCTTTATCTGGAGGTCTGGATTGCTCAAGTCGATTGGCCTTGCTGTCAGCACGTCCTGCGAATTGGTCACTTCGGTATAACCTGTGATATACCATTCGGAGCGTATTTTTTGGAACACGGGTCGAAAGACGGACGGCAACGCCAAAAGGTTGGTGCCGGCAATCACAGGATTCCGGTTGGTGCTGGCGTCGTAAATGTTGGCCGCTAGTTGCAGCAGGCGATGGATGCTGGGGGTGTAAAAGTTGGTCGGCCAAATCTGGATCTGGATGTTAGTGCCGCCGAAAATGTTCGGGGCCAGGAGGTTTGTGGTGGCATTGCCAGCGGTATAACCGGCATTGGCCAGCAATCGGATGGCGGCATTGGTGAAGAAAGTCACGGGCTCCCAGGCGTAGAAATTGGTCGCGCTTATTGTGCCGCTCATCGGGTTCCTCTGGGTCAGGTTGTCGTAATTGAGGTTCATCTTGCTGGCGGGCTCGGACGCCGAGTCGGTGCCGAGTTGGGCCAACATGCGATAAAAGGTGTAGCGGTTATAGGAGTCGTTGGTGGCGCCGGCGATGCGCAGGCGATCGGTGAACCCGAACAGGCCCGGAGAACCAATGGACGTCTTGTTCTTGTCGAATAATTCCTGCGTGGTGAAAAAGTGGTTGAGGTTATCGGCGCCCGACCAGCCAAATTTGGTGGCTTTTTTGCTGTCAGGATCTGGGGGAATCGTTGTGAGCGGCGAGCCCACGTAGCCGTCCACAAAGTCGTTGATGAAGGCGTTGACGCCGCTGATTCCGAACAGTTGGTCAACCCTTTTAAGGGTCTTCCAGTTGCCCTGGTAACGGTAGCGCAGCAACCAGAGGGCATCCTGAAAGGCCACACCTGTGCTTGGCAGGTTAAGGTCGGTATGGTAAAAGTAACCCAGGCCACCCGGGCTACCCTGGGGTGGCCACAGGTTGGTGTTCAAGTCCACCAGGAAGGCGGCCAGATTAGCTTCATAAGTCCCGGCGCCCTGGTTGCGCAGAAACCCTTCCAACGCCGCGTTGGGAAATTCCTTGGCCTGGTTGTGGATGTAATTCATGTCGAGCGTCTTGCCGGCCGGGATGGCGATGTAGGCGTGACGCGACTGAAACCGGTTGGTGGCTGAGTGCGGAGACCCGGCTTTTTCCAAGCCGCCAATCCATTCCGGGTCGCCGACAAAGAAGTTGCTGGCCGTGTTGGGCCCAAGGCTGCCGGAAATCCCATTGGTATCAAGAAAGCCGCCGTTGGGACCGATGACCGGCAGCAGACCGTTGGTGTCGTAGCGCCCGTTGCGATTCAAGTCCAGGTAGAAGCGGAATTCGTTGGAGTTGGGAAAGAGCCGGTTGGTAACGACGAACACCGGCGGGCGCGGATCGTAGAGCAAGTTGGCGAGGTTTTGCCACTGGTCAAGCTGAGAAAAGACGCGGGAGCCATCATGCTTGTAATCGTAATTGACGTTGGTCGGATTGAAGTTGTTGGGTACAAACCCGAGCGAGTTGATGTAATTGGTCGAGACCCGCAGGTCATACCCTGCTGGATTGGTAAAGGCCAGGATCGAGGCGAGCAACTCGGCCTTGGCGCGCTCGAACGCCGCGTCGGCTGCCAGCTTGGCGGTGGTTTGGTCGGTGGAGGTGCCCACGGCGCCTTTTTGGGCGCGGCTGACTACGAGGAAAGTGACGGCCATGAAGGTGATGACCGAGAGCAGGATCAGGGTGATGACCAGGGCAACGGCGGAGCTGGAGCCATGACCCTTAACCCTCACCCTGGCCCTCTCCCACCCGCTGCGACGGTGCGTCAGCGCGGCGAGTCGGATGGGAGAGGGGAAGGCGACGGCGGAACTTGGAACTGGGAGCTTCATTTGTAAGCCAAGGTGTCAACGTCACGAATGGCAACGCGCCGGCGGAAGAGGTGGACCTGTCCGACGTGGTTCGTGAGGTATTGCTGCTGAACGGCGTTGGCGGACGTCGCGCTCGGACTGCCGAGGGACTTGAACCGCCCGACGGCCCGGTCTTCCAGGAAACCAATCTCCAGTTCCACGTAGGCGGGGACGGCGTTGCTCCAAAAGTAATAGTCCACTTCGGTTCCGCTGATCGGGGGCCTTGGGTCCCATTTCACCTGAACAAACGGCTCGCTCAAGACGTTGGACACGATGAGGAACCCGTTGGTGTTGTAGGCTCTGACCCGCAAGTGGACGACTCCGTCCACCATCCGGGTCAGCAGATTCGTCGTGACACGATTGCGGTAAAGCTGCGAGGCGATGAAGTCAAAATTTGTTCTCAGCGTCTCAACCGAAGAATTGGTCTCCTGCGAAAAGCGGTACAAGGTGCCCACGCCTAGGGCGGGCGGGCCGACCAGGTAGCCGATGCCCCGCCAGGTCTGGTTCTCGCGCGTGAGGAAGAAGAAATGATGGAGCACATTGATCCTCCGGAGTGGCGGGCTTCCCGTTCCCGGCAGGTCCTGAAAGGAAACTGCCGGCGTGACATTTTGGGTAGGCGGGGCGAGTTCGGAGATAAAATTCGCCGCATAAGGCGTGTGGGATGGGGTCATCTGTTCCAATTCACGTTCGATGAGGTCGGTGGTGGCCCTCGCCCCCTCCAGCATGTCCACCTGGGTCATGCTGCCGGTGAATGCCCGCTGGGTCTGCTGGAACATCACCAGCAGGCCCAGGACGATCAGCGACATCAGGCCGACGGCGACCAGCAGTTCGATCAGGGAGAAGCCGCTGGCAATGGCGCGGCTGGCGATGAGTGATTGGGGTTTGGTGATTGGCGATGAGAGAATGGTACAGCGCGGCGTGGCCGGCAAAGCCGCAACCGAATGTCGCGAAGCGCCTGGAGTGCGTGGAGCTTGCTCCCGCTTTGGGGCGCGGTGGGTGGCCCGAAAGCGCCAGCAAGCTGGCCGCACTCCATACGCTTCGCGAGGTTCGCCGGCCGAGCGGCACAGCCGGTCCGAACTCCCATTGAAAGGGCAGTGGCTTTTCGCCCTGCCGTTGGCGCCTGATTTCGTGTTACAACCCTTGGGATTCCACGTGACCCAGATATTTCCCAGCGCGGCAAAGCCGGCAAGGCCGCAACCAAATCGCAAATCGTGAATCATAAATGGACGGTTAGGGGGCTCTGACGTAGGACCGAGGCTCGAAGAAGTACAAATTAGAAACGGTGAGCGAGTAATTCCGGTCGTTGGTGGCCAGCATGTGGCCGCTGACCATGGTGCGAAAGGCCTGGCGGCCATTGCCGGTGTTGCCATTGGCAAACAGGGGCCAGCGGAAGATCAACCGCAAATCGTGCAGGTTGGCCTGGAGGTTCCTGGCCACCATCCAATAGTTCGAGCGCGGCGTATATTCGGGGCTGTTGGTGGGAAACCCCACGAAATTCGTCCAATTCCGATCGTAATCAACGTGAGGAGCAATGTCGGAAATCACGCGGTAGCTCAGGGACAGGTCCTGGACGGTCTGATTGGTTTGAGGAAACTTTTCGCCGGCGCCGCCGCTCATGGACCGGATCCAGGCCACGACATAGTTGCTATCGAACCCGCCTGATTTGGGGTTGGGGGTGAATTTCGGCGTGCTCAACAAACCGATGATGCGAAAACCGTTGGTTAGCTGGAGCATCGGCGACTCCGCCGCACCATTTCTCCAGGAACCGAAATAAGTATAACCATTCGTCGGATGGCCCACGATGTTGGTCTGGACATCGAACCTGGTCTGGTAGTTGGTGATAGCCAGCACGTAGTTGGTCAGATCGTCCAGCCCGCGCTCGCCGTTGCGAATGGCGTCCATCAACACATTGGCGTCCTGGTTGATAATCGTTTCTTCGCGATTTTCTTTTTGCACGTTCATGCCCGTCGGCAAAATCCCGATGATGGCCACCAGCGCAAACCCGATGACCGCCAGGCTGAGGGCAATTTCGACCATGGTGAAGGCAGCCGTGGAGTGATGGCGCGACGGGATGATGGAGTGATCGCCTGTTTTCATCTGACCTCCCGGTGTTCGGCGCGGGCGCGACCGGTTAGCCACTCGATGTTGACTAGGTTGAAAGTGTTGGTGGTGTTGCCTGGCGGCTGCTCCGCTAGCAGGGGAGAGAGGTTCGTGGCCACTTTGGTGGCGGGATCACGCATAAAGAGAACGTTGCCTTTGGATAGAGGGATCACCTCGTTGGCCCTGATTAGTTGATTCTGCGCATCCACAAGCTGGCCGAGGTAGTTGAAGGCAATGTACGGCACCGTCACCCAGTGCTGGGTGCCGCCGACCACCACGGGAGGCGTCACCTCCGAGGGAAACGGGATGGTGTTGGTGGTCAAGAATCCATAGATTGAAAAGGCAAGGAACGGGTTGCCGCCGGCGTCGTAATTGGTAATATTCAAGTTGGCATTATTCGCATTCCGATTGGAAGGCGGCGACGGCGAAAACTTTTGCAAGGGAATAAAAGCACCCTGCGGCAAGGTTTTCCACTCAGACAAATAGCGGGGGTGAAAGGCGCCGGGTTGATCGCCAACCCCGCGCAAGGAGACGAAGGTGTAACCGATGAGTTGTTTGTCGTACAAACGCTTGGCCTTTTCGAGTTCGGCCGGCGAGCTTCCGACGGATACGGTATAGTTCGGATCTTTCCAGAAATTCGAGGGCACAAAAATCATATAAACGGTCGTGCGCTGGCTGATGGCCAACTGGCGGACGCGCGCTGTCGCATCCAACAACTGCCGCGTGGCCACCGCTGCGGGATTTGGCCGGAAGGTGCTGAGTGTGGGAAGGGCTATCGCCACCAGGATCCCGATGATGGAGATGACGACCAGGAGCTCGATTAGGGTAAAGGCGCTGTGAACGGAGAATGACGAAAGGCCAGAGGACCGCGGAATACGCGAAATACGCGGAAGTGTTCCATTTTTGCGCGTATTCTGCGTGTTCCGCGGTTCGAATCTTTTACTTAGGCGAGGATTTGGGTCAGGGCTGCCGGTCTTTTGGCACTCGACACTCGAGGTTTCCCCGCTCATCATTACCCACATCTCGGTTGAGGAATCGTGCGAATCCCGAAGGGATTCTGCAACGAAGCCCAGGGTTGCGAGCAACGAGCTACCCTGGGTCCACCGAGTCAAGACGGACCAACCCCAACGGGGTTGCGTACCTGGGTGGCGAGCTCGGCCACAACCCCGTTGGGGTTGAGACGCGGTTTGGACGATATCCCAGGGTAGCTCGCAGGCTCGCAACCCTGGGCTGGAGGACACAATCCCTTTGGGATTGCCTTCAACGGCATCCCGGACTGGTGTTAACGAGGAGGGCAGAGAGCTTGGCCTTCCTTTGGGATTGCCTTGAATGGCATCCCGGACTTGTTGGTAATGATAATCCTCCCGGGGGGAAGGGGGAGGGAATTTTTCAGGCGCACTCTCAGGATGACAAGTGCCTGCTGCGCGGGGCGTGGGGCGGATGGTGTGCATAAACGTTATTTCCAACTCAGCACGTTGTCTTTGTTGGCGCCGAGGTTGGCGGGCTTGCCGGGTTCGATCATTTTGTCCGGCCCGGCCGACCAGACCATGAGCGGCGCGTTGGCTTCAAAGAATGGGCCGCCGGGAATGGTTGCCGCGATCCTGATCAACCCGTTGAGCCCGCGATTTGGGTTGCTCGGGTCGGCAGACACTGCCGGAGCGGAATAAAAGGAGTCGCGGCACTTCTCATCGTTGTTCAGATCGAGGGTGATGACATAGGGATTTCCCCAGGGATCACGGTACACTCCATCGAGTCCGACCCCGGGAGACCGGGTATCACTGACCATTTTCGCCGGAACGTACTTGGCGCGCTGCGGATTCTTCACATGGTCGCGGTTGATAGTGAAGGCCCCGTTTCCGTAGGTTTCCAGGTCGAGGAGGACAACCATCACTTCGCTGTTATTAGCCTGGAAAGTGCTGTTAGGTGTCAGAACGTCGGCAGTGCTGCTCGGTGTCTTGAAGGGGCTAAGGCCGGAGGTGCCATAAGTGAAATCAACTCCTGATTGCGCCGACGCGTTGATCGCGTCCCTCGAAACCGGAAGCCGGCTGCCATCCGATTCGTAGTTATGAACGCCGGTCTCGATCTGGCCAATCTCCAATCGTGCCTTGTTTATTTCTACGTGCCGTTTGACGCTGCTGATCGCCGGTAGGAGCATCGCGGCAAGAACCGCGATGATGCCGATGACGACCAGGAGCTCGATTAGGGTGAAGGCCCTGCTGGTGCGGAATGCTGAGCGCGGAGTGCGGAGAAAGTGGAGCAAGTTCCAAGCTCCAAGTTCCAAGTTCCAGGGAAGCTCCACATTCCAAGCTCCAAAACTCACCGCGCGGTGTCGCTCGTTGGGGTTTGGGGCTTGGAATTTCCCTGGAGTTTGAAGCTTGAGCTTTGGAGCTTGCATGTCGGTGGCCGTCCTCATGACTATTGTTTCCAACTCACCACGTTGTCTTTGTTGGCGCCGGTCTTGGCGTTCGAGTTCGGATCGATCATTTTGTCCGGCCCGGCGGACCAGACCGTCACGGGGGAGTTGGCTTCGAAGAATGGCCCGCCCTGGACGGGGGCCGTCGTCTTAATCAGGCCGTTCAGCCCTCGATTTCCAGTAGCGTCCGAGGAGTCCTGTGAAACCTTCGGACTGCAGTAAAAGGAGTCTCGGCATTTCTCGTCGTTGTTGAGGTCGAGCGTAATTATGTATGGGTTCCCCCAGGGGTCCCGATAGACTCCATCCGGTCCGAGGCCAGGCAAGTTCGGATCGCTAACCGCATTGACATTGAGATACTTTGTCCGCTGCGGGTTTTTCACGTGACCCTTGTTGACGGTGTCAATTCCGCTGGCGTAGCTTTCAAGATCGAGCAGGACAGCCATGAGCTGGGCGTTATTGGTCTGGAATTTGCAGTTGGGCGACAGGATGGGATAATTCGTGCGGCCAGTCGGGGTACTGAATGAGGTCAGATTATAAGTGCCATAAGTGAAATCCATCCCGGCGGCGATGCGATCCGGATCGGTCATCTCGCGGGTCCAGGCCGGGACCCGGCTGTAGTCAGAGTCGTAGGTATGAATGGCACTGACGATCTGGCCGATTTCCATCTTGGCCCGGCTGATCTGTCCCTGGCGCTTGGCGCGGCCCAAGGCCGGCAGCAGCATCGCGGCCAAAATCGCTATGATGCTGATGACAACCAGAAGTTCAACCAGCGTGAAAGCCCGGCGCCAGCGACGCGAGGGCGAGGAAGTCATTTTCATAAGACTGAAGGTGTTGGCAGGCAATCTGGCAACGCGCAGACGGGGCGCGGTGTAGAATGGATACATTGGATAGGACGAATAGAAGGCAGGCGGTCCTGGAAAACGCTTTGGGACAGGTAGGATGATCACCCGCGGATTCCAGGTGCAATCCTGCCAAACGACCGGCAGCAGTTTTTCACTGGCTCCGAGGTTTTGGGTTAGGTTCATAAAGTTGTGGCGCGCACGCGCGGTTTAGTAAACGATCAACGGCTGCTTGCTCCAGTTGCTGAAACGATTGGTCTTCCCGGCGATGAGCACGTCAATCCACAAATCGTAGGAGTTAGGGTTGTTGGTCGGGTTGGAAGAGTTGTAACGCCAGGGGTTAATCTTGGCGCCGGAGGGATTGTTAAAGGCTATCGGGCCATCTTGAAGTATGAGCATTGGCCCGTCCAGCGGCATTCCGAGCACCGTGCAGAAGTTAGCTAGGGGCCGAACTTGCATGCGTTGGCCGGGCTTCACACCCCTCAAAAACTGTACCGCTGGCTGCCCTTCGTCGCCGCCTCTTCCTTTGGTAGAATTCACAAGGCCCGTCACCTTCGTCCCGAAAGCCTTTGCCACAGGATTAGCGACGGAGGAGCTGCCATCCAACGTCGTGTAAGAGGTCGGGCTAACCTTGTCGTCGAAAGTCGTGCCCAACAATTCGTAATAGAGTTGGTTGATTGCCGGGTTGTCAGGATTGTCGGGCGGATAAAAGCCATACTTGGCTTTGTAGGACTCGATGGCAGTTTCGACCTGGGTCAAACCGCCCTCCGCCACACTGCGGAGCTTGACCTTGTTTACGGCTCCCACGATGGGAAAAATCATGGCGGCCAGAACTGCAATGATAGCGATGACGACCAGCAGTTCGATGAGGGTGAAGGCCTGGCGGAATGACGAATGACCAAGGGTCGACGGAAAGGACGGAGGGGACGAAAAGGCTGGGGGAAGACCCAAAGGCGAATGACCAAGTCTACGACCCAGCCTGGTGCGCGCGCTGCCCGGCTTCAGGCTTAAGAGTTCATGATTCGGATTTCTATGGGATTGCGTCATTTGGAGTTCGGATTGGGGCTCATCGCTCGCGCAATTCGTCTTCCATCCGTTCACTGAGCCACTGTTTAATCATGCTCTGATAATTCAAATATCTTGACCGGGCCAACCGTTTAATCCTCGCTAACATTCGCGGATCGATCCGCAACGTGATGGTCACCGACTCGCTGGCCTCGCTGCTGCCGGCTACCGCCGATTCTATCAGCCGCAAGTCCGGCTTGTTCTCGGCCCAAAAATCGGCCTCGGCCACTTCGCTGTCGAAGAGGGGAACCTCTTCCCATTTGGCTATTGGCCGCATTGCCATTTAGTTAGGTGGCGATAAACCACGTTTTACAGGCTTAACTAGGTTTAACTAGGTTTAACTGACTTTAACCAAGCTCGACCTGGCTGGCGCAATTGTGCCCCCCGGTAAGCCGTTGCTAACTGGGGCGTTAGGCCAGGTTCTGGTCCATTTTCCGCTGATAAAAGAAGCGTTCTTCCGGCTCGAACGGGCGCGCATAGACGACGCGGACCTGTTTTCCGTTCGTCCGATAAACGCTGAAAATGCCAATGCCGCCGGCAGACATTCCCAGGTTGAAAAACCGCAACACGCGCAGTGCGAACGGGTCTTCAAACGATTCTTCGATTTCCCGCAGGGTCAAAGAGCTATTAAGATTGAAGGGCGGATTATTCCAATCAAACTCCATACCAGCCTAATTGTAAATGAAACGCCCATGCAATGTATTTACATTGTGTTTACATCAGGCGATTCCATTTGTCAACACATTTTGCGAATAAAACGTCGAAAAAAAGCAAAGACCACGACCGCAACTCAAAAAGCTCCGGCAAGCTGTTCTGAGGATAGCATCATAAACCATTGGAAATCAACGAAGGGCCTTTCCATGCGATGTTCACCACTCCGAAGAAACATCAAACCTCAATCTCCAACCACGGCCCCAAGCCCTCGCGCTTGTGGTATCCAGGCTTTGGAGCCTCTCTCGAGCTTGGGCTTCGGAGCTTCTAATCCTTATCGCCCTTGCCGCCGGATTCGCCGACTTTGTTCATGAGGTCAATAAGGGGCAGGAACATGGCGATGACGATACTGCCGACAACGACGGCCAGGAAAACGATCATAATAGGTTCCAGCAACGAAGTCATGGACGCGACAGCGTTGTCAACTTCATCGTCGTAGTTGTCGGCGATCTTGAGAAGCATCTCAGGCAACGCGCCGGTTTGTTCACCAACATCCACCATGCTGATGACCATAGGCGGAAAGACACCCGAAGCTTCGAGCGGGGCAGTGATGGTTTCACCCTCTTTGACACTTTCATGGACTGAGTTGACAGCATTGCTGATGATGACATTGCCGGCGGTCTCTTTGACAATGGTCAGGGCTTGCAAGATGGGCACGCCGCTGCTGACCAGGGTGCCGAGGGTACGGGTGAATCGGGAAATGGCGACCTTGCTGATTACGGGGCCGACGGCGGGCATCTTGAGCTTAAATTTGTCCCAGGCGTGCCGGCCGAATTTTGTGCGCTTGAACAGCGCAAAGAGAACGAAGAAAACGGCGACACCTGCGGCAGTATAGAGGATGTGGTCCTTGACCATCTCGCTGATGCCCAGCACCAGACGGGTAAAGGCCGGGAGCTGGGCGCCTTCCAACATGCCTTCGAAAACCTGCTTGAACGAGGGCACCACCTTGACCATCAGGATGATTAGGATGCAGGTGGCGACGGTTATCACGGCGCAGGGATAAAACATGGCGGCGATGACTTTGCCTTTGATCTTTTGCGCCTTCTCCATGAACTCCGACAAGCGCGCCAAAACCACTTCGAGCACGCCGCCCAGCTCGCCGGCCTTGACCATGTTCACAAAAAGCCGGTTGAACACTTTGGGATGCTGCGCCAGCGCCTCGGAGAAGGTGCTGCCGCCTTCGATGGACAGCGCCAACTCGCTGACAATGGATCTGAGCGTCGGGTTCTTTTCTTGTTTCTCCAGCACGCGCAAACCGCGCAGCAGGGGCAGGCCCGCATCCACCAGCGTGGCCAACTGGCGGGTGAAGGTAGTTAATACCTTGGCTTTTACTTTGCCGCTCAGGCCAGGGATCTTGATCGAGAGGTTGAAGCCGCCTTTTTTGCCCGGCGCCTTGCCGGTGGGTTTGGCCTTCTTTTCCGGTTTCTCCTTTTCGATCTCGACGATGCGGGTGGGGAACAAGCCCATGTCCTTGACGCGGCCGATGGCTTCGTTCTGGCTGGCGACCTCAAGGGTTCCTTTGGACTCCTTGCCGCGCGAATCCATGGCCACGTAATTGTATTTCGGCATAACGGGCTAATGAAACGGGGTGATGGAGTCTTGGAGCGTTGGAAGACGCATCCTCCACGACTCCAATCCCTCACCCCGGCCCTCTCCCTTCCGATGGGAGAGGGAGTTCGGGTTCAGGTATATTTCACGACTTCTTCAATAGTTGTATCACCATCGAAGATGCTTCGCAAGCCGTCTTCGCGCAGGGTGATCATGCCCAACTCGACGGCCTTCTGGCGCATCACAACGGTCGGCGCGCGCTCGTTGACCAGCGCCCTGATGGCATCGGTAATGACCAGCAACTCAAAGATGCCTTTGCGCCCTCGGTAGCCGGTATCGTTGCACTCGCCGCAACCGCGGCCATAATAAAACACTTTATCGCCCAGATCGTGCGGGGAGAGATTGAGCAGGGCCAATTGAGTCTCCGTCGGCTCGAAGGGGGTGCGGCAGCCTTTGCAAATGGTCCGCACCAGGCGTTGGCCCAAAACCGCCACCAGGGTCGAGGAAATCAGGAACGGCTCGACCCCCATGTCGATCAATCGGGTGATGGCGCCAGGGGCATCGTTGGTGTGGAGGGTGCTCAGAACCAGGTGGCCGGTGAGGGAGGCCTGAATGGAAATCTGCGCCGTTTCGAGGTCGCGCATTTCACCGACCATAATCACGTCCGGATCCTGTCGCAGAAACGAGCGCAAAGCCCTACTGAAAGTCAGGCCGACGGCCTCGTTGATGGCGACCTGCATGATGCCTTCCAGGTCGTATTCGACCGGGTCTTCGGCAGTGAGCAGCTTGGAGTCAATGGTGTTGACGCGCCGCAAGCAGGAGTAGAGGGTAGTGGTTTTGCCGCAGCCGGTCGGCCCGGTGGCGATGAAAATGCCATTAGGCCGCTGCATGGCTTCGGTGACGTAATCGTAAAGGTACTTGGGGAACCCCAGAGATTCGAGTTCAAGGTTGACGGCGGAACGATCCAGCACGCGCAGGACCACCGATTCACCGAACTGGGTCGGGAGGGTCGAAACGCGGAGATCGATCGTGCGATTACCCATCGGGAAACTGATGCGCCCGTCCTGGGGCAAGCGGCGCTCGGAAATGTTGAGGTTGGACATGACCTTGAGACGGGAAATCACCGGCAACGCCAGATGCTTGGGCGGTGGCGACATTTCGTAGAGCGCGCCGTCCACGCGATAGCGGATGCGAAACTCGGTTTCAAACGGCTCGAAATGAATGTCGCTGGCGCGGTCCTGCACGGCCTGGAACACGACCAGGTTGACGAAGCGAATGATCGGCGCTTCGTTG
>WNGL01000455.1_pt1 | contig 25258 bp, 22 predicted proteins | sample 5400591 | NCBI WGS metagenome assembly WNGL01 (sample SAMN13153377, study PRJNA577476) | soil metagenome | isolation source: 80 cm soil or saprolite under Garry oak tree replicate 1 | place: USA:California | collected 2016-06-15 | reverse complement strand
CACATACAGCAACCAGAGCGCCGCCGGCGCGGCAATCAAGCGCGGAGGCCACCTGTCGATCCACTCTTGCAGCCGTTCCAAAACGCGGTCACTTCCCAACAGCAGCATCACAGCGAAAGCCGCGCCTGGACATACGGCCAAGACCGCTGCCTGTCCCACCGAATGCGTTCTATTCCAGAACGCCGCGTTGGCAGCAACCGTGACGACAATGCCTGCAACCACCGCGCCGCCGGGAGCTAGCCGATACCGTTTCATATCTCACGATACTACCGCGATCCCGCACTTCGGTCTTTACGAGACCAGCCCCCGTCCTTTACCTTTATAGGGTTGCTTGCCGAGGTAGCTCAGTCGGTAGAGCGCGGCCCTGAAAAGGCCGGCGTCGGCGGTTCAATTCCGTCCCTCGGCACTTTTTCTTTTCTACGACTTAAGTGTTCCGCTTTGTACAGCAAAGGAGCACTTTTGCCGATTTTGCCACATTTTTGCACTTTCGGTGTTGTGAGCCCTGCCCAAGTTTCCGAGAACGCGGTAATACGTCCATTGGCGCAGTCCCGATGGCGATCGGTAAACACCTGGTGACTATCGGGAGTTATCAAATTCCCCATACCTCGGGCGCGTGTTCGGGTTTTGCTGACTCGCCAGTGCTTGTCACGTTTTTCCAAAATCCTTATCTGATGTAAGGCCCAATCACACCGACACGCCAGGAATGACGGCGTCCCCGTCTGCTCCAGCATTCGCGATCTGGAGACCGGAAATCAATGAAGACGTGAAGCTTCGTACCAATTGGAACACCGTGCTGCTGTGAAACGACAAGAATCGCTGCCACCTTTTCCGAGATGCGTGGTTTTTTTCCCATGTTTTCGCTTTTCCTGTATTTGCGATTTTGCTCTAGAATGGCTCGCAGGAGGAGAGCCACGATGAAGGCCTTATGCGTTCCAGCATTTGTCATCCTTGCGCTAGTCTCTGCTGTAGTGCCGCTATCGGCGCATCACTCATGGCCGGTGAGCTTTGACCGGCTCGTGACAGTGAAGGGCACGGTAATCGAGTTCATGTGGGCAAATCCGCACCCGATGATGACCCTTGAGGTTCAGACCAATGACGGCCAGAAGGAGAAATGGCTGATCGGTGGCCCCGCCATCAACCGGATGGAGGCCAACGGCTGGACCAAGACGACGGTGAAGCCCGGCGACGTGATCACGGGTATCGGCTATCAGTTCGCCGACGGCCAGAAGATCGTCAGGCTCGAGCGCGCCGTACTGGCCGACGGCAAGGAACTGCGCCTCTACGGCCGCTAGGCCCGTGGATTGCGCCGCGCGGTCCCTGCGTAGTTACAACGTTGGAGTTATTCCAACATCCGCTTTCGTAGGTAAGTCAGGTGAGCCTCCTTTGAGGCTCACCACTTTGCTGGCGGTAAAGCGTGGGAGGTTTGTTCTGCTTCCGATCACCGGCGAAACCCGCGGGCATGGCACACACTCCCTACCAGCGATCTGGGGCAAATAAGTCATCGAAACCGTCACCCCGTTCCTCAGGTATTCCGATAAGTAGGTTTTTCGATGCCCGCACCACATTTGGATTCGTCTCGTACTGGTTAATTGCCTTCTCAAGATCGAGGCCGGACATAGCTGGACTCGGTAAAGGTCCGGATCCCCAAGAGATCGTTCCAAAATGAAGGCTCCAACCTCAGTGTTGACTTCGTGCACCAGCAGTCGCGGCGTTCCGGGTTTCGAACTGCACCAGCAACTGGTCCGGAAGGAACAACTGCTGAGCCTGGAGCTAGCTCGAAATGACAGTGGTTGAAGTCAAAAGAAGAAGGATTGACACGAAAACTCGACGTCCGATCATCATTGGCGCTCCTTGTAACCGCTTTAGTGCCAAGTTTACTTTGCTCGCCCAGCGACGGTGTTTGATCGTCAGAAGCAAGAACGTTCCCCTTACCAGCCCGGCCTGGATCGATCCGCTCCTAAGAGCGGAATCAAAGGCGAACGGACATAATATAAACAGGCTTAGACGAAACCGGCTTTAATGCGCACACTTCGAAAATGCCCTTTATTTTTCCGCGGAAGTTTAGACCGGAGGGCAATGTCACATGCCTACTTATGCGATGTCCGTACATGTGCTTTTTGGAGACGGGCACCCTCAGAGTTGCTTTGACGCTCGGTGCTTTAAGCCATTGCGCTCACGTCCTTTCTTAATCCGGCTTATCGGCACGCACAAGCCGCGGGGCTTTATTTTTCCTTTGTGAGGAAGGCTCAGCGAGCGGTTCCTTCGGACGGCGAAAATGTTTCGCAGGTCTGCAGGAACTTTTTGCGGATGGCGCAAAAGGCATGCATGCCTGTGGAAACATTTTTCGGAAGGCGAAATGTTGTAGCACCTTTCCCGGCGAACAGGGCACGGGAGTAATAGATGTGCTTTTTGGGACTGGGATGCTTAAGGAAGATGTCCCGCGACGTTACTCCCGGAAAAAACGCGGCAGTGTTCGCCGATCTCGAAATTCGCTTGGCCGGATAGTCGGCTACTCGGAAAAGGGAGGGGTATGTTTCCGGTATCGCGACTACAGGGCCGAGTGTCGAAAAAAGCCGGCATACGACCGGTTTTCCAGGAGCTCCGGCGGTTGGAAGACGACATGGGTGGTCCCGAACCCTCTTGGATGGCGTGCCGGGAGTTTCTAATCCACGATAGGTGCTTGCATCCGAACTTACTTCAGTCTGGTCCCGTGCTCATATTAAAACAGAAGCTTCAAGGCGAACTGAATCTGACGAGACGACGTCGTGGTATTTGTGATCTTGCCAAACGTCGGATTGGGCGTACCGCCGCCGTTCGGAGCCTGAACAAACGCCGACGCATTGGGCAGGCCGAAGTTGGCGTGGTTTAACAGGTTGAAGAACTCAGCGCGGAACTGAAGGCGCGTCTGCTCTTTGAGTTGCGTATCCTTCATCACCGCGTAGTCCATGTTTACGGTGTGGGGACCACTCAAAAAGTCCCTTTGCAGATTGCCGAACGTGCCCGGCGCCGGCAGCGTGAACGCGGCCGGGTTGACCCACTGAGTAATGTTGTGGGTGTAGATTTGATTCGCCGGCATCACCAGGTTGGGCCGCTCGCTGCCCGCTACGACAGTTCCGGACTGGTCAAATCCGACGGTGACGTTCCAGGGCGTTCCGCTCTGCGCCAGGAACCCGCCGCTCATCTGCCATCCTTTGACCAGAATGTTCTGTTTGAACGGGAACGCGTAAACGCCGCTGACTTTAAAGACCTGCGGCCGGTCAAACAGACACCGTCCATGATCAAAAGAGCCATTCCAGGGATTGGACCATGGAATGCCGCCTTCCAACCCGTACGTGCCCGAAGCATCGTCCAGGCACTTCGACCAGGTGTAAGAAAGCTGGCTTTGCACGCCGTGCGAGAAGCGCCGGTTCAGACCGACCTGCAGGGAGTGGTAATTCGAGTCGCCTACTGGAGCCTCACTGCTCAACGCAGCGGCGGCCGGATTGAGGCGTGGGTTGCTGACGATGCCGGGAGTCGCCCCGCGGGGAACGCCATAAACCGTCACACCATTGACCAGCGACGGCATCACCGGATTGATGTCGCGCGCAGCATACAGATGCAGCCCCCGCGAACCAACGTAGCCAACCGTTAAAGTGGTGGACTCCAAGAGTTGGCGCTGAATATTCAGGTTCCACTGATACAGATGCGGCGTGGTATGGGCGTTGTAGTCCACTCCAACCAGTTGCGCGGGCGGCGGCAGCGCGCCGGGGAAGGGATTGGGAAACGCCGCCAATGGGACGAAGGCGAGAGCGTAAGGCGGATTGAAGTAATAGCCGGATGCGTAGGTGCGCGCGTGTATCGGATTGAAGAAGAATCCAAACCCCGCGCGGATCGCCGTCTTGTGATCGTCGAAAGGATCATAGGCGAATCCGATTCTGGGATCGAGGTTCCTGACCGAGGGATTGGATGCGAAAACGTTGCTGACGCGTGTGAACGTTCCAAACGGCGGATTGATGACGGCATTGAGCGGGTGCACGGCGGTGGTGGGATTGGTCACAAATTCATAGCGGACCCCCGCATTCACCGTTAACCTAGGACGCGCCTTCCACTCATCGTGAACGTATACATCAAATTCGCGTTCACGAAAGTCACGATACGAGTCCGTTTGACCCGGCTCGGGCCCCTGGAAGAGGCTGGGGATACCCTGCAAGAAATTGGTCAGGCCGGGAAAAGTATAGAAACCGCCCCACCATCCCTGTTGCTGGAAGTTGCTCTGGATGCGGTCCAGGGTTCCGCCAAATCGGAGGGAGTGCGCTTTGTGCGTCCAGATGAAGTCGTCCGATATAGGGAATTTATTCTGCACTTCCAGGAGCGGTGCGAAAATGCTCGTCCCCATCGAGGACAGGCCGGTGATGTTCACCCCGCCGTTCTGATGACGCTCAGGAAAGAAGTTCAGCGCGGAAGCCTGGTCCGGTCTGGCTTGCACGTCCGTTTCACGGGTCCGCGTGAAGCTGAAGCGCAACAGGTTCACCATCGTCGGCGAAATCACCCGGCGCCACTCGATCGTCGCGAATTGGTTGCGGGTGGAGCCCACTTCCGGCCATCGGGGAGGCAAGGGCGAGCCAAGAAAAGGCATCGTGGTGTCGCCGAAATCCCTCACATAGCGGACAAACACCGAGTCCTGGTTCGACATCGTGTAATCGACGCGTCCCAGCAGGTAATTCTCATTGCCCGTTTGCGTGTCCACTTCGGGTATGGAACCGACGCCGGAGGCCACTCTTGTCGTGGGCAGCGGATAAAGAGCCAGAATCGGGGCAATCGCCGGATTGATGCCCACGTTCACTCCGTTCACAATCCCTCTATGCGCGTCGGCATCTGGAACCAGCGCGACCACAGTCTGGCCCAAGGACCTTCGCAACTCCTCGTCGTTAACGAAGAAGAACAGCTTGTCCTTCTTGATCGGTCCGCCGAGGCTGCCGCCAAACTGGTTCTGCCGGAACGAGGGCTTGACGCTGTCGAAAAAATTGCGAGCGTCGAGAGCGCTGTTGCGCAGAAACTCATACGCCGACCCATGCAGGTCGTTGGTGCCCGATTTGGTCACGGCGTTCACCACTGCTCCATTGCCGCCGAATTGGGCGCTGTAGGTGTTGGTAAGAACCGAGAACTCGGCGATCGCCTCAATGCCCAGCGTTGTGCCCATGACGCCGGATCCGGAACCATGATTCCAGAAGCCTTGAATATTGGTGTTGTCCAGAAGATAGGCCTGGCCTTCTGCCCGCGCGCCGGAGACGCTGAAGTTGGACTCGACGCCGTACAGGAGATTCTGCGTGCCGGTTCCGGGGTTTCCGATCTGGGATCCCGTCGCCACTCCGGGGACCAAAGCAACCAGGTCCGTGAAGTTGCGCCCGTTCAGCGGCAGGTCGTTGATCTGCCTTGCTTCGACATAGGCCGCGACTGCCGTCGAAACCGTGTCGATCTGCGAAACCTGAGCCTCCACCGTCACCGTTTCCTGCGTCCGCCCAACGGATAGCGAAAAGTCCACAATCGCTTGTGCGCCCACGATCAGCGTGATGCCGCGGCGCACCGTGGTCTGGAAACCTGCCAGGGAAGCCTGCGCCTCATACTCCCCGATGGGAAGATTCGCAATCGTATAGCGGCCCTGCTCGTCTGTCGGCACTTCCTGCACGCGGCCTGTCGCGATGTTCTTCACCTGCACAGAAGCACCCGGAACGACAGCGCCCGCGGAATCCGTCACTGTGCCTAAGACGGATGCGTTGCCAGCACCTTGTGCGTGCAACACGCAGGACCAGTCGGCCAAAAGCGCCAAAAGCATCATCACCACCCGAGCGACGCGACTACTACAATAGGAGTTCAAAGTCATGCATCCTCCGTTTTTTCAGCGGAATCGTATGCCGCTAGACCGATGGAGTCAATTAGAAGCCGTACAAAAAGATCCAAAACCGTCATGTTTTTCCTTGGTCTGCCAAGGACGTGAATTGACGTGGGTGATACCCGCCACGGTTTTTGCAGGACGCTTTGCGTTCAATTGGAAGTTATTCAGTCCGACACGTAAACTTCGTACATGCGTTCGCGGAGGTGGGAACGCCGCTGCTCGAGCTCGTGGATGCGGCGCCGGTATTGGGCCCGGCCAAGGTAGTCGGAGATGCCGATGATCATCATGATGCCGCCGATGAGCGTGAAGAAATAGATGAAGGCCAAGGTCATGGGGAAGTCGGCTAGGACTTCACCCAGGGGACTGAAGTAGGCGGCAAGCTGCAGGATTGCGGCAACGCTGCCTACGATTCCGCCAATGACCATCTTCAAGCGGCAGTTCGCATACTTCCCGGCAAGGTTCATGATCTCGACGGAAACTTGGGCGTATTCCCTTTCGAGCGCGTTCTGTTCGTGAGGCCGGCGGCGCGGCCGCGCCACAAGGAACATTTCTTCATATTTCTTTACCAGCCCGTCGTATTCCTTTCGCGTCGCGGGATTCAGCAGCGTATCTACAATGAAGTTCAGGCGGCTCATCTGCTCGTGAGCCCAAGCCTGCTTGTCGGGCGGATTCTTGTCCGGATGGTAGATTTTCGCGATTTCCTTGAAGGCATGCTTGATCGCTGCCCCGTCCGCGTTGCGGTCTACACCAAGCTCGTCATAGAAGGTTTTTATCCGCGCCATCCAACGTAATTATAAACGGAACTCAGGTCTTCAAACGAGGGTCAGCAGCGTCCCGCAACCCTTCGCCTAGCAGATTGTAGGACGTGACGGTCAGGAAGATTGCAAAACCGGGAAAAGCCGTAAGCCACCACCCGCTCGGGAGCAACTGGCGGGCGCTGGAAAGGATCGAGCCCCAACTCGCGGTCGAGGGTGGGACTCCAAAACCCAGGAAGCTCAAAGTCGATTCGATGAGTATTGCGGACGCAATACCGAACGTCGCAGCTACGAAGACCGGCGCCAGGGTGTTCGGCAACACGTGGCGGAAGATGATTCGGAAGTCGGTCGCGCCAAGCGCCCGTGCGGCGACGACGTATTCCAAGGACTTGGTCTTCAGAAACTCACCGCGAGTCAGGCGGGCCACCGTGGGCCAGTTTGTAATTCCGATGACGACCATGATGTTGAAGATGCTCTGCGGCAGGAATGCAACAACGGTGATGATCAGGAAGAATGTCGGAATCGTTAGCATGATTTCGACAAGGCGGGACGCGACGATGTCCACGATTCCGCCGTAATAGCCCGCAAGAGCTCCAATGATGAGACCGATCAGTACATAAATCGAAACCGCCACGAAACCTACGGATAGCGAGACACGCGAGCCGTGCACCATCCGGCTGGCGACATCGCGTCCGATCTCGTCCGTACCGAGGAAGTGCTGAGAGGAGGGCGGCTGGATCGCATCTTTCAAGTTGATGTCGTTTGGCGAATAGTGGACCGGCGGGAACCACGCCCAATCACTCTCTTTAAAATTCGCTGCAATGAATTCCTTGTACGAAATGTTTTGAAATGACGGCTGCCAGCGCGACAAGCCGAGCCACACTGCGTAATCCTTCAACACCGGAAAATAAACTTGCCCGTGGTAATTCATGACAAGCGGCTTGTCATTTGCGATGAAGTCCGCACCCATGGCGAGAGCAAATAAGAGGATGACAATGATCAGTCCGACCACTGCAACCTTATTCTTGCGAAACTGCCGCCCCACCACTTCCCAGTAACTTTCGGCGGACGCTCCGAGTGAAACAGCGAGGATCGGAGCTAACGCCGGCGCTTCCAACGTTCCAACATCAACGACCAGCGATTCACGCCCCGGCTCTTTTTTCATACGCAATCCTTGGATCGACCACGGTGTATAGGAAATCCGCGAGCAGTATCCCGATAAGCGTTAAGAACGCGCTGAATGTGAATACCGCCATGATGAGCGGATAATCCCGATTTAAAACAGCCTCGAAGCTGAGTTGGCCCATTCCAGGTATTGAGAAGATCGTCTCTACTACTATGCTGCCGCCAATCAATGCCGGCAACAGGTCTGCCATCAGCGTAATGATTGGGATCAGGGAATTGCGTAATGCGTGACGGTAGACAACCAGCCGCTCGCTTAGTCCTTTGGCGCGCGCAGTCCTGATAAAATCCTGACGAATGACTTCAAGCATGCTCGCACGCATATAGCGCGACAGGGCCGCAAAGGTGTAATAGGTCATGCATGTTATCGGCAGAATGAGATGCCACACCTGATCCTTGATTCGATCCCACAGCGGCCAGTTCTCGGTCCCGATGGATTCCAGACCGAAGACGGGGAATACATCCCAGAAATCTCCTCCCCCGAAATAGACAATAGCCATGGTCGCGATCCAGAAATTCGGAAGCGAATACAGCGTGAAGAGAGCCACAGTTGAGATCTTGTCTCCTGCGGAGTTCTGATGCGTTGCAGAGTAAATGCCGAGTGGAATGGAAATCAGATAGGCGAGCAACAACGAAATTCCGCTTAATCGAATCGACACCGGAATTCTCTCTTTCAGTTTATCGGTGATGAGCCGGTGGTCGCGCAAGGACTCGCCGAAATCCAGGGTGACGATCCGTTTTAACCAACGTAGATACTGGATGTGGAGTGGTTGATCGAGTCCGTACAGTGCCCGCGTTTCGTTGACGATCTGTTCCGCGAGCGCCTGATCGTGGATACCCTGGGTTGCGTCTCCCATCTTCAGCGCTGCCGGATCACCGGGCGCAAGCTGAATGATCACGAACGAAACCAGCGAGATTCCCAAAAGCGTAGGAATTATCAACAAAAGACGCTTGATGAAATAACTACGCATTAACTCACTGGGTGTTCGTCGCCGTGTACCGTTGCGCCACCTTGGGCACAAACCAGATATTCAAATCGTAGCCTGGACGCGCCGGCAGCCAGCTCACATTCTGAAACCGTTTGTGATAAGCGGCCGCTTCCTGAGGATAAAAGAGGAAGGTGTATGGTTGCTCCTCATGGATAAGCTCCTGCCATTTCCAGTAGATTTGCCTTCGCTTTTCCTGATCGAACTCCGTCCGAGCTTGCTCGATCATGCGGTCTGACTCTGCATTGCGAAAGCTGATGTAATTAGACCCTCGGTTCGTGATCGAGTTCGAGTGCCAGATTTGATAGGGATCCTGCACCAAATCCGCGGACCAGGCGCTGGCGCCCGCGTCAAAGCGGTGGTCTCTCATGCTGGCGATGAAGACCGTAAATTCGATGCGCCGCTCAGTCATGTCTATGCCGACTTTCCGGAATTCTTCCTTCAGAATCGGCAAAAGCTGCCCTGTAAATGTGCTGCTCGACGAGCCGAGCATTTCAAATCGAAATGGAACACCATCCTTGTCGCGAATACCGTCCTCGTTATGATCGACCCATCCCGCTTCATCCAACAGTTCCGCAGCGCGTTTCGGATCATAAGGTAGCGCCTGGATGTCGGTATTGTGGGCGGTTGTCCCGGGATTAAAGTGCGAGGTGGCGATCTTGGCGAGGCCGAAACGCAAGGTCTCGATAATCTGTTGGCGGTCGACCAGCATCGTCAGCGCCTGGCGCACTCGCTTGTCCTTAAAGAACGGGCGTTCCTCATTCCATGCCAAAAGATAGTACGTGGGGATTGTATATGGAGATTTGGCGAACTGATTTTCAAACGCAGAACCACTCGTTTGTTGTGCGTACTGGATCGGAAGTAACCTGGGATTCATGTCGACTTCACCGGCCTTAAGAGCCGTCAGAGCGGCGGTGCCGTCGCTGATGATCCGATAGACGATTTTATCGAGGTATCCTTTCTTACCCCAGTATTGGTCATTCCGCGCCAGAAGAATTTCCTTTCCGGTGTCCCAGCGGTCGAATTTGTAGGGTCCCGTACCGATAGGTGCGCGATTGTTTGGATGCTTATTGAACTGCTCACCGAATTGCCTGAGCTTCGGATTGTTCTTTCCGTCGGCGCTGACGATGTCCGGGAACTTAACACCGTCAAGTAAGCCCTGAGGGTCGAAAATGTGTTTCGGTATGATGAGCATATATTGGCCTAAAACATTTTCGTTCATGAAATACGGTTTTCGCACCGTGAACCGAAGTTTTCGGCCGTCCAGCAGCTCCACGTTCAGGAGATCGGTTAGATAACTACGAATTGGCGCATCATCCACGGAGGGCGTCACTGCAGCCTTAAATGTGAAAAGCACGTCGGCGGCCGTAAACGGTTGCCCGTCGTGCCATGTCACGCCGTCGCGAATCGTGAAGGTGTAAGTCAGGTGGTCCGCCGAGACTTCCGGCCTGGACTCCGCCAGCAAGGGGCGTGGAGTAACCCAGTCCGCAGGTTCCGACTGAAGCATACTTTCATAAACGTGAGAATTGTTCGCCCCGCCTTGTATGTACTGCGCGTTGGTTGTCGTGGAGATCAGGGGGTTCAGACTCTCGGGTTCAGTATCGATCCTGTTGATAATCCAATCGCCAGACGTTGGTAGAGCCGCCGTACCTGAACCGGCTCCTCCGGGCCGGTCCGGCCGGCTGCACCCGAGAAGGAGCGAAGTGGAAATCAGGCAAAGGACCGTTATTCGACGCATCAAATCGTCTCCAATCTGTTCAATTTCAGCCAACTGCACCGAGCATTATGACATGAGCGCGTAGGCGTAATTGCTTTTGTCACCCTCTGTTCAACCTTGCCGCAACGAGCTGAAGTCCATCCAGAGTAAGGTTGGAATCGACGGTTTCGATCAGTTTTGCCTCCTGGTGAATAAAGGGCGCCTGGCCGCCGGTGGCGATAATCCTGGTCTTCGGGCCCAGTTCCGTTTTCATGCGTCCGATGATCCCATCCACCAGCGCCACGTAGCCGTAAAAAATCCCACTCTGCATGCTGGCAACTGTTGAGCGTCCGATGACGTCTATCGGTTTTTGAATTTCGATCCGCGGGAGACGGGCGGCGTGCTCATACAAGGCTTCGGCGGAAATCACGATGCCGGGCGCGATCACACCGCCGAGGTACTCGCCTTTGAGCGTAATGGCATCGAATGTCGTGGCCGTGCCGAAATCAACGACGATGGCGGGCGTGCCGTACTTGTGAACTACAGCAACGGCGTTCACAATGCGGTCGGCTCCGACCTCGCGAGGATCGTTGTACAGAACCGGAATTCCGGCATTCTCGTGCGTCACAAATACGGGCTTCACCGAAAAGTACACCGACACCATCTCGTTCAGCACCGAGTCCAACGGCGGCACAACCGAAGCAATGATGACCCCCTGGATTTGCTGCGCGTCGATCTTCTCCAGCGCGAAGAGATTCCGGAGCAGAATTCCGTATTCGTCCACGGTTCGGTCTTTCTGCGTGGACAGCCGCCAGTGCATCACAAGGCGGCTGCCGTCATAGACACCGAAGACGGTATTGGTATTGCCGAGATCGATTGCTAAAAGCACTTAGGCTACTCCCATTGGACCACATCTCCGCTATAGACCTCTTCGATGTGACCGTCTTTCTGTTCAATGCGCAGAGCACCAAGCGGATTCAGTCCCCGGGTGATACCGGAAATTTTCCGCACGCCGTTGTGAACCTCGATCTTCCGGGCACTTGCAAAGCTGGACAGCCGCATCCAGTGCTCAATGATGGTTCGCGGTCCTTTTCTTTCAAAACCCATGTAGAGGCTTTCGAACTCCTCGAGAAACTCCAACAGGATGTCGATCCGCGACTGGATTCGACCGGAGGCGATGCGCAGCGACGTGGCGCGCTGCGCGATGTCAGCCGGAAGATGCTCATGGTTGACGTTGACGCCGACACCGATGATCATTGTCTTGATCCTATCGACTTCGGCCTGAAGCTCCGAAAGTATCCCGCAAACTTTCCGATTGTCGATAAGAAGATCATTTGGCCACTTGATGTCCACATTCAGCCGCGTATCACGTTCGATAGCGTTATGCATGGCCACCGCCGTAGCCAGCGTGAAAAGCGGCGCCAGACTCGGCGGTGTCTTGGGATAGAGAACCATTGAGAAGTAAAGGCCGGCCTCGCGCTCCGAATGCCACGCCCGTCCGAGTCTGCCCCGCCCCTCCGTCTGCGCTTCGGCGATGATGATGGTACCCTCGGCCACTTTGTGATCGTGGGCGAACAGGCGCGCCGCAAAGGCATTCGTCGAGTCTACGCTGTAGAAGTGATATACGCACCTGCCGATTAGCGACGTCCGAAGCCGGCTTCGAAAGAGTTGTGGAAGAATGACGTCGGGCAAGCGAACCAACCGGTAACCGGTAAAGAGCTCACCGCGAATGTCCATGCCGGCTTGACGAAGCTTATCGATCCACCGTGCCAGCGTCGAGTGGGAAACGCCGAGATCTCGAGCCAGCTTCTCACCGGAAACCGCGATCATCATGTTTTGCATGAGGGCGTAAAGCAGCGCGTCGAGTTTTCGGTCCATAGAATTATTCGGCAGTGACGCGCAAGTGGATATCGGCGGCCGGAGCCGAATGGGTCAGTGCGCCGACCGAGATGTAATCGACGCCCGCTTCGGCGAAGCTCCGCACGGTCTCCAAGGTGACACCGCCAGAAGATTCGAGCGGAATGCGGCCGTTCACAATTCCTACCGCCCTTCGAGTCTGCTCGGCATCGAAATTGTCCAGAAGGATGACATCGGCGCCGCCGTCAACGGCGGTTCGAAGCTCGTCGAGCGTTCGGACCTCCACTTCGATCTTCACGAGATGACCGAGATTGCGGCGTGCTTCCTGAATTGCATGCGCAACGGAGGGATGGAAGATAAGGTGATTATTTTTGATGAGGACACCGTCGAACAGGCCCATTCTGTGATTCATGCCTCCCCCGCAGGATACGGCGTACTTGTCCAGTACTCGGAGACCGGGCGCGGTCTTGCGCGTGTCCACGATTCGCGTGCGGGTGCCTGCAATACGGTCGACATACTGATGCGTAAGCGTGGCGATGCCGCACATCCGTTGCAGGAGATTCAGAGACGTTCGCTCGACGGCAAGGATCGAGCGGGCAGAGCCGTGGACCTCGGCGAGAACGGCGCCTGTGGCGACGGAGCAGCCGTCGAACGCAACCGACTTGAACTGAAGATCGGGATCAACAAGCCTCATCATTGCGTGAATCACAGGAACACCCGCGACAACTAGCGCCTGTTTCGTCGTGTACCGGCCCGTTGCGCGGGCGTTGGCGGGAATGGTTGCGTGCGACGTGATGTCTCCCGCACCCACATCTTCTCGGAGTGCGGCGAGCAACGTGTCGCGCAGAAGGCGCAAATCCAGGTTGTCCATGCTTTAGCTAACTAACATTAGGAGTGTATTTCCCTCCTGAAACAGGAGGGAAATAGGTTAATTCCCCAGCCGCTTTAGCCCCTCGGCCAGTTTTGCGGCTTGATTCTGGTAGTGCGCCAGCCGGCGGCGGTTTTCTTCGACTACTTCCTTCGGAGCGCGATCCACAAAGCTGGCATTCGACAATTTTCGTTCAAGTGATTCGACCTGGTCTTGGACCTTCTCCAGCTCTTTTTTCAAGCGTGCACGCTCAGCATCAACGTTAATCGATCCAGCCAGCGGAACTTCGAGCGCAAGCCCTCCGGCCACTGCCCTCGCGCCAAGCTGTTCTCCGCTCAAGCGAGGAACGATCTCAAGCTGGTTCACCTGCGCCAACTTGAAGAGGTATTCACGAGCGCTGGACAGCAACTCGGTCAGTTCTGCATCCGTCGTCGCAATACGCACGGGGACGGTCAGCTTCGCGTCAACGTTCAACTCGGCCCTGACATTCCGAACTTTGACGATGATCTCCTGAATCAACTCTGCCTGCGACTCGGCGCGCTTATCCACCATTTGCGGATCGAATTCCGGATACGGCGCCATCACGATCGACTCACCCTTGTGCGGCAGGTTCTGCCACAGCTCTTCCGTGATGAATGGCATGAATGGATGCAGTAATCGCAGTGCGCTCTCGAACACATAAAGCAGCGTTGGCTTTGACCGCTCGGGATGAAGCTTGATCATCTCGAGATACCAGTCACAAAACTCGTGCCAGAAGAAACTATAGATATGCCGCGCCCCTTCGTGCAGGTTGTACTGCTCGACGGAACGATTCACTTCTTCCGTCGCTCGCGCGAGCCGCGACAAAATCCATCGATCGACCAGCGACAAGTTCGATTGTTGCAATTCGGCGAATGAAGGCAACCGATCCGATTCATCCGCGTACCTGAAGATAAACCGCGCCGCATTCCATATCTTTGTTGCGAATGCGCGGTAGCTATCGAGTAACTCGTCGGAGACTGCGATATCCGTTCCCGGCGCTCCCATTCTGGCGAGAGCAAATCGCACCGCATCCGTACCGTACTGGTCGCAGATTTCCAGCGGATCCACGACATTGCCCTTCGACTTCGACATTTTCTGGCGCTCCGCGTCCCGAATCATGCCGGTGATGTAGACATCTTTGAAGGGAACGTCATTCATGAACTTCAGGCCGAACATGATCATCCGGGCGACCCAGAAGAAAATGATGTCGTATGCCGTTACCAGAAGAGTGCCGGGATAGAACGCCTTCAGATCCTCCGTCTGATCCGGCCAACCCAGCGTTGAGAAAGGCCACAGGCCTGAACTGAACCAGGTATCCAGCACGTCCTGATCCTGATGGACCTTTCCTGAAGAGCATTTCGGGCAGCGCTCGATATCGTTACGCGAGACGGTCATTTCGCTGCAACCGTCGCAGTACCATGCAGGGATCCGGTGTCCCCACCAGAGCTGACGCGATATGCACCAATCCCGGATATTGTGCATCCATTCGAAATAGGTCTTCGCCCAATTGGCCGGGACGAATTGAGTGCGGCCCTGTTCCACCGCAGCTATAGCCGGTTCTGCGAGCGGTTTGATGCGAACGAACCATTGAGTTGACAGCAACGGCTCGACAACAGCGTCGCACCGCTGGCAGTGGCCGACCTTGTGGACCAGCGGCTCGGTCTTCGCGACGAGACCCTGAGCGTCGAGATCCGCCAGGATGCGCTTGCGAGCTTCGTTCCGGTCCAGTCCTTGATAAGGGCCGCCCTCTGCCGTGATCCTCGCGTTTTCATCAATGACGCTGATCTGGGGCAGATTATGACGCTGTCCCATTTCAAAGTCCGCAGGGTCGTGGGCCGGTGTGACCTTCACAGCGCCGGTGCCAAACGCAGGATCCACGACTTCGTCCTCAATGAACGGAAGCTCGCGATTCAACAATGGCAAGATTGCCGTCTCACCTTTGTACTTCTTGTAGCGTTCATCTTTCGGGTTGACGGCAACAGCCGTGTCTCCGAGCATCGTTTCCGGCCGCGTTGTTGCGACCTCAATGAAAGCGTTCGCACGCCCCTTCAAAGCGTATCGAATGTAATAGAGCTTCGAATCGACGGGTTCGTAGATTACCTCGAGATCCGACAAGGCGGTGTGACATCGCGGACACCAGTTGATCAGGCGTTTTCCGCGATAGATCAACCCTTCGTCATACAAGCGGACGAAAACTTCACGAACAGCGCGCGACAAGCCTGCATCAAAAGTGAATCGCTCGCGCGACCAGTCGCATGACGCTCCGATCCGGCGGATCTGCTTCAGGATGATTCCGCCGTACTGCTCCTTCCACTGCCAGACTCGCTCGACAAATTTCTCTCGTCCGAGATCATGCCGTGTCAGTCCTTCCTTCTTGAGTTCCTTTTCAACGACGTTCTGAGTGGCTATGCCCGCATGGTCCATACCGGGCAGCCAAAGTGTGTTGAAGCCGAGCATGCGTTTCCGGCGCACGATGACGTCCTGGACGGTGTCATTCAGCATGTGTCCCATATGCAGCGAGCCAGTCACATTTGGAGGTGGCATGACAATAACAAATGCCGGACGCTTGGACTTCTCGTCCGCGTGAAAGTATCCTTGAGATTCCCACCACGCGTACCAACGGCCTTCAGCTTCCTTGGGGTTGTACGTCTTTGAAATTTCAACTTTCATCTGTTCTCTTCAGTTCCTCTCGAACGATCTTCTCTGTGATTTCGGGGACGATCCGCCACGCAATATTCTCGATGACTTGGACCGCGATTTTTTCAATAACCCGGTCGGCGATCCGATCGATCTCTTCTTCGCTTATCGAAATAGCCTTGCCTTGTGCAGCTTCGGCCGACTCATCTCTGAAAATGGCTGCCAGACCAAGTAGGTCCGAATCGTCAGGTTGTTCTGGTGAGACTTCTGCGGCCCTAGGTTTCGGAGATTCGTCAGGCAAGATGGACATCACCAGATCTGTGAGAGCCCTTGGCTCGAAGGGCTTCGTTATGTTGGCCGTCGCGCCTGCTTTTCTGGCGAATTCGTCATCGAAGGCATCAAAGGCTCCGACAAGTAGCACCACGGGCGTTGCAGCGAGCGTCGGATGCTGCCGAACATGGAGACAAACTTCGTAGCCGTTCTTACCGGGCATATAAATATCGGCGAGAACGACGCTGGGGCACACTTCATCGAAGGTTCTGATGGCTGCCTCTCCATTGTTCACGGCGACAACTTCAAATTCTGCGTCCGCAAAAATCTGGGTGACAAGCCGGCGAATCGTTGGGCTGTCATCCGCCAAAAGAATCGTTCGTCGCATAATTCTTCCTGGACGTATTTCCTCCGTCCCGAAATACGTCCTACAGACAAGTCGGGGCGGACATTGAGGTCCGCCCCTGAAAAATTCCAACCTGGTTTACCGGCTTAGCGGGGTTTCTTCGCCGGCTGCTTGCCGGGCTGTACCACCTTGGGATCGATAGTGAACGTACCGTTATCTTTGCTATCGGTCTGCCCGCCGGATTCGTCCTGAGTTGATGCCGCTTCAGTCTCTGTGGGAACAGGAGGCCGGCGATTAAACATACCGAACATTTTGCCCAAAATACTTCTGTCTTCGTGCTGGGTCTGTTGCGCGCGAGCCAGCGCAACCGGATTAGGTTCGGGAACGGGCATATTCATGGCCGTCAAGCGCTCCTTCGCTTCAGTCGCCCGCTCCGAAAACGGATATTCACTGACGACACGAGCGTAATAAATCGCGCTTTCTGGCTCATTGTTGCTGTGGCGCATCGATTCTGCCAAATTAAAAAGCGCTTCCGGAGTTCTGGAAAAATCCGGATACTTCTTCGCAATTTCTTTGTAGCGATCGATCGCTGCCGCGTAAGATCTCCTCAGGAGATAAAAGTTACCGATCCTAAATACACCGTCAGCAAGCACTTCTTGAACGGCGCGCAGTTTACTTTTGGCCTCATCCAGCAGCGGGCTGTCCGGATACGTTTCGACCATGGTTTTCAGCTCCGCCTCGGCAAGCAGCGCTTGCGTCCGGTCTCGATCCGACTTTTCCATCCTGCGCAGATGCGTCAGAGCCACCTTCAACTGAGCGTCGTCAGCCAAATCGCTTGTAGGAAAGAATGTAATGTAATCCTTGAATTCGGCCTCGGCCTGATTCATCGCCGAGGACGAGCTTTCGCGATAGAACGATTCTGCCAGCGCATACTTGGCCTGCGGTAGAAACTCGCTGTCCGGATAGGTATTGATCAGTGTTTGCAGAGTCAAACGGGCGACGGTGAATTTGTTCTTTTCGAGATCCCTCATCGCGCGGGTATAAAGGACTCGGTCGGGTTCGTTCAAGTCGGTGCCGGGCGCTTCGGACGCGACTCTCTTTCCGCCGCAACTCAGCAGTAGCAAAAATAATGGCAAAATTAACAATTTCCTCATCCAAAACCTCTTAAAGGAGGAGTCTTCGGACCCCTGGAACTATACCGAATGATAGCCGAGCCGTGCCGCTATTTCCAGCAGTTCCTTAACCTTCCGGGCGGGATCAGGGGCATGAAAAATGGCTGAGCCCGCAACCAAAACCTCCGCTCCGGCTTGGACGACTTCCGGAAGAGTATCGATGTCGATCCCGCCGTCGACTTCGATGGCGCATCGATAATGATGATCTTCAATGATCTGCCGGGCCTGCCGAATTTTATTAACCGTGTACGGGATGAACGGCTGGCCGCCAAAGCCTGGGTTCACACTCATGATAAGCAACATATCAACCAAGCCCAATACGTGGTGCACGGCCGACAAAGGCGTAGCCGGGTTGATTGAGACTCCAACACCAGCGTTTTGTGAGCGAATGAAATTCAGGGTTCGATCCAAATGCACGGTGGCCTCGGCGTGAACCGTCAACATATCCGAACCGGCTTCGATGAAGGCCGGGATGTACTTGTCGGGGTCCGAAATCATCAGATGCACATCCAGTGGAAGCCGTGTGGTTTTCCGGACGGAGCGGACGACGGGAGGGCCGATCGTGATATTCGGCACGAAATGGCCATCCATCACGTCCACATGTAGCATGTGTGCGCCCGCCTCCTCCACTTTCCGGATCTCCTCACCAAGCGCGGCAAAGTTCGCGGAAAGAATGGAAGGTGCGATCCGAATCACTGAGTCACTTCCAGAAGAATGATGTCGCTTTTGGAAACGCGGTATCCAGCCTGTGGCTTCTGCTGAATGACGACGCCGGCCTCGACTCCTGGATATTTCCTGTAGTTGATTTTTCCTATACGAAACCCTTCGGTGCGTGCGCGCGAAGCCTCCAATTCCGCGGGCTTGCCAATAAGGTCCGGCATGATAAAGTCCTGTGCCGGAGGCCCCAGCGAGATGAGGATATTGACCGATGGGTCGCTTCCTTCCTGTGTGCCCGGACCGGGCGACTGGTACGTCACCGTTGATGGCTCGCCTTCCGGAGTGTGAGCGTACAGCGTGTTGCCCAAGGTGAGGCGCCGCTGCGTCAGCGTGAGCTGCGCGGCCCGCAGGCTGTTTCCGAGTAAATTCGGCACGGCAAACCGGCGCCCACCCAGCGAGAGGAGAACCTTGACGCTCCGGTTCAACTTTAGATGTGTGCCGCTAGGCGGGATCTGCTCCAGCACGTGGCCTTCGGGTATTTCCGAGCTGAAACGCTTGCTGGAAACCTTCAAATGAAGACCATTGCCAGCGAGAGTCTCAGCTGCCTGATCCTCGGTCTTCCCGACAACCGACGGCACAACAACCTCACGTCCACGAATGGCGAACCGCATAGCGGTCAATGCACTCAAGATTCCGGCGACGAACAAAATGGCGATCATCAGGATAATTCCTGACCAACGCGAAAATTGGCCTCCGCGCTTGGATGGTTCTTCGGCCCTTTCGATCTCGGATTCTTGCATACGCTTCAATTATCCATCAGGGATTGAAATTTTTCACCAGGCTGAATCCGTGCGCCGTTGGCGAAGTCGGCGCCGGCCACGGGTTTTCGATTCTCCGGCTGGATCGAGAGAATTTCCAACAAAACACAATCTCCACAAACTACAGCCAGCGACCGCTTGGAAACGACAATCGTTCCAGGTTCTGCTCTCTGTCCCCGGGAGCGAAGCGTCGGGTCAGGGTCTGCCACTCTGGACCGCAAGATCTTGCAAATACCTCCGTGAAACTTCGTGACTGCTCCAGGCCACGGATTGAACGCGCGCACGCGATTGTGAATCTCGTTGGCACGCATCGTCCATTCTATAAAGCCATGCTCCTTTTGCAGAATCGGCGCGAAGGTCGCCTGCGAATTGTCCTGAGGCGTGGGACGCAGCGTGCCGCTTAGGAATTCCTCGACGGTTTTTATCATCAGTCCGCTGCCTGTTTCCGCGAGCCGATCAGATACTTGCTGGACGCTCTCCTCCGGACCGATGCCGGTTTCTTCGCACAAGAAGACCGGACCGGTATCCAGGCCCTCATCAAGCCGCATCGTGCAAACGCCTGTTTTCGTCTCTCCATTCGCGATTGCCCAATGCACTGGCGCGGCGCCCCGGTATTTTGGAAGGAGCGAGCCGTGCAGATTGATGCAACCATATTGGGGCAACTCGAGCAACCCTTTTTGTTTCACGGGGGATGGCGTGAGCGTTTGTCCGCGCCCGCTGGGTTTATCAGGCTGGGTGACCACGCCGGCAACCTTGTAGCCCTTTTCGAGTAGTCTTTGCAGCGGGGGAACCGCGAATGTGGCAGTTCCCATGAAAACGACGTTCACTTCGAAATTCGCAATTCGCAATTCGAAATCTTATTCATTCCCACTTGCCCTGGCGCACTAATTTTTTGATTCGGCGCTTGATGATGTCGCGTTTGACAAAACTGAGGTGATCCAGAAAGAAGATGCCGTTGAGATGATCCAGTTCATGACAGAAAGCGCGAGCCACCAAGTCCGAACCCTCGAGAACGATCTCCTTGCCGTTGAGATCAATTCCGCGCAGCACAACTTTCTTCGGACGGGCGACGTTCGCCGAAAATCCGGGGATACTCAGGCAGCCCTCCTCCTCATACTGTTCGCCATCTATGGCCACGATCTCAGGATTGAGAATGGTAAGGAGATGATCCTTGTCTTCACCGCCGCTCGCATCGGTCACCATGACGCGCTTGGAGACACCGATTTGCGGCGCTGCCAAACCCACGCCCGGCGCCTTGTACATGGTTTCAATCATATCCTGGACCAGCTGAACCTCGGCCTGCGTGATGTTGGTGACGGAATCGGAAGGTTTCTCCAGCGCCTCGTTTCCCCAAAGAACAATCGGTCGGATCATATTTGAATTCTACAGTAGCGTCACGCGCTTTAGCCCTCTGGATAATCGCGTAACTGCCGCAAGTATGCTTCGTAATTTCTCTTGGTCTCCGTGATCGAATCCCCCCCGAACTTCTCAAGAAACGCATTTGCGAGAACATGGGCCACCATTGATTCACAGATGACACCTGCCGCGGGAACGGTACATGTATCCGAGCGTTCATGTTGGGCCAGAAAAGGCTCCTTGGAAATCATGTCGACGGAGCGAAGCGCCTTTTTCAGCGTCGGAATAGGCTTGAGATACCCCACGACGCGAATCTCCTCACCATTCGAGATTCCGCCTTCCATTCCGCCGGCCCGGTTCGTCAAGCGGTAAAAACGCCGCTGTTGGGCATCGTAAGCGATTTCGTCGTGGGAAACTGAACCGCGGTTGTAGGCAACTCGAACGCCTTGTCCCAACTCGACCGCTTTCACAGCATTCACGGACATGATGGCTTGGGCCAGTCGCCCGTCCAGGCGGCTGTCCCACGCGGTGTGCGAGCCGAGCCCTGTCGGAACGCCGAGGGCGACGACTTCGAAGGTGCCGCCGATCGTATCGCCATCCTTTTGAGCGTTTTCGATTTCTCTAACCATTTTCTGAGCAACATCGGGAAGAACGCAGCGCACAACGTCGTCGTCTCGGATAGCTTCCAGCTGGGGCCAGGACACGAGAAAGTCATCCGGTACTCGAACGTTGCCAATAGCCGTGGTGTGGCTGAGGACCTCGATACCGAAGGTCCGCAGGAAAACCTTGGCCAGAGCGCCAGCGGCCACCCGGGCCGCGGTTTCGCGGGCGCTGGAGCGCTCCAGGATGTTGCGGGCATCTGTATGATTGAACTTGAGCGACCCTGCCAGATCGGTGTGCCCGGGACGTGGGCGCGTGACGCGGCGCTTGTCGCCGGAATCGCCCGCAACTTCACGCACGGACATGATTTGCTCCCAGTTGCTCCAATCGCGGTTCTCAATCATCATCGCGATCGGACTGCCCAAGGTTTTTCCGTGGCGGACACCGGACAGGAATCGAACCTGATCGCGTTCAATTTTCATTCGGCCGCCGCGGCCGTAACCGCCCTGGCGCCGTTTGAGTTCATGATCAATGAATTCGAAATCGATGGTCAGATGAGCCGGGAGACCTTCGACTAGAGCAATGAGGGCCTGACCGTGCGATTCCCCAGCGGTTCGGAAGCTCAACATGGCTTGAGTATAGCCCGTAACTGCTTGACCCTAAAAGAATCTTTCCTATAGGATGAGGGATGCCCCTTTCGCCGAAAGCCGCAGTCAAGGAGGTGCAAGAGTTCTCCTACCTCGTGGCCAAAGCATTCGCCTCCGTTTTTCGGCGTCCTTACTACGTTCGAGACATACTGACCCAGATGGATTTGATCGGTGTCGGATCGTTGAGCGTTATCATACTAACTGGCTTCTTTACAGGTGCAGTGCTCACGCTGCAGTCTTCTAAGACCTTATCGACCTTCGGCGCCGTGGGACTTATCGGTCAGCTCGTTGCCCTTTCGCTGGTTCGCGAATTGGGTCCGGTGCTCGCATCTCTGATGGTGGCGGGGCGAGTCGGTTCGGGCATTGCTTCGGAACTCGGATCGATGCTGGTCACGGAACAAATCAACGCGATGCGAGCCCTGGGCACGGATCCGATCAAGAAGCTGGTGGTTCCTCGAATCCTGGCAACCGTAGCGATGCTGCCGGTTTTGACCATTGTCGCCGATAGTACGGGGATTATCGGTGGACTGACGATCGCCGTTTTTGTTCTGCGCATCAGCTCGAATCTGTATTTGAGCCGCGCCTGGGACGGTCTTTCGTACATGGACTTGTTCGGCGGCTTGCTCAAGCCGCTAGTGTTTGGCGCCATTGTTTCAGTTGTGGGCTGCCGTTGCGGTTTACGCACATATGGCGGCACGCAGGGAGTGGGCCGCTCGACGACGCAGGCTGTTGTGGCTTCGTCCATCATGATCCTCGTTTTTAATCTCATCCTGACTCGAATCATTCTGGTATACACACGGTGACCACCTTGGAACCCGTTATCGAAATCAAGGATGTTGTTAAATTTTATGGCGGGAATGCGCCTGTCCTGGATGGCATTTCCTTTCGAGTGTTTCGAGGAGAAACCAAGATCATTATCGGCGCAAGCGGCTCGGGCAAATCGACGATCCTTAAATTGATCTTGGGCCTGGACAAGCCGGATGAAGGCAAGATCTTCATTCAAGGCGAAGACATCACCAAACTCAACGAGCAGGAACTGGTTCGGGTTCGCCAGAAAATCGGAATGGTCTTTCAGGAATCCGCGCTTTTCGACTCGTTGACCGTGCGCGAAAACGTGGCCTACCGCCTGCACGAACGAGGTGAAGATGAACAGGAAATCGAAGCCAAAGTCCGCCAGAGCCTGGGTTTTGTTGGACTCGAAGACGCGATCGAGAAGCTTCCCTCGGAGCTTTCCGGAGGAATGAAGCGCCGCGTTGCCATCGCCAGGGCCCTGATCGGTCAGCCCGAAATCATGCTATATGATGAACCCACGGCTGGACTGGACCCGATAACGTCCCGGAAGATCAATGAGCTCATCATCGCGCTACGCGACATCCACGCGGTGACCGGCGTTTTCGTGACACATCGCATGCGTGATGCGTTCACACTCGCGACGGAGTACGCCACTAATGGTGACGAACAGATTCACTTTCATCACGAAAACAATTTCGTCTGCATCGCCAATACACGTTTTCTGATGTTCCGTGATGGGAAAATAGTTTTTGAAGGACCCGACGAGGTACTGCGTCGGTCTGAAGATGAATACATCAAACGCTTTCTCGCATGAAAACCGCGCAGAGGAGGAAACATGGCGCAACGTAGATCGCTAGCCTGGACCGAATTGCGGGTCGGCATTCTTGTAATCGTCAGCTTCGTGTTGCTGGCTTTGGCAATTTTCTACATCGGAGGCGAGTCCGGAATTTTCACAAAGAAGTACACCGTGGTGGTTTATTTCGAGGATGCCAACGGTCTCCGCAATGGAGCTGAGGTCTGGCTCGAAGGCGTCACCATCGGAAACGTAAGTAGCGTGCGGATTTCCAGGCAGACGGATCCGGATAAAGCAATTGAAGCCGAACTGCGCTTGGACGAACGCTACAAAAACATCATTCGCACGGACTCGAAGGTCACCATCGGAACCATCGGTCTTCTCGGCGATAAAACTGTAAGCATCACCCGGGGTACCGAAGCCGGTAAGGTCATCGATGAAGGCGGCACACTACAGGGGAGCGAGGAAGGCGACATCCGAAAAATCGTCCAGGGCACTAACGATTTTATCGCAAACCTCCAGGTCTTGAGCGATCAGGTCAAACGTATGGCGGAACGCGTGGACCGCGGTGAGGGAACGCTGGGCAAATTCTTGGGCGACACTTCCATTTACGATAACGCGAACCTTGCAGTGAAGGAGGCTAACGCGCTCGTGCACGATGCACGGACCGGTAATGGAACCGTTGGCAGGCTGATCTCGGATGACGAGATGTATCGGAAAGTCAGTACGATGGTCGATCGCATCGACACTCTCGTGGCCCAGATGGAAAGCGGCCACGGCACCGTGGGCCGGTTCGTGAACGATCCGTCGGTATACAACAAGGTCGATCAGACGCTGGGCAAGTTTCAGACGATCGGCGACCGGATCGAGCGCGGTGAGGGTACGCTCGGAAAACTTTCAAAAGACGAGGCCGTCTACAATGACTTCCGCGACACCATCGCCCGGTTTTCGGCGCTGGTCACTTCCGTCGAAAATGGCGAAGGCACGGCCGGAAAGTTCATCAAAGACCCGACGCTCTATAACACTCTCAATCAGACTTCGTCCGAGATTCTCAAACTGATGTACGATTTCAGGCAGAACCCGAAAAAATTCTTAACGATAAATTTCAAACTCTTTTAAAGGAACGCGGCTAACGAGTCGAAGAACTCATGAGTATTGACATCAAGAAAAAATTAGAAGAGGAGATCCAGGCTCTCGACAGAGAACTCCGGGAGGAGTTGCCAAAAGCTCTCAAGGCCGCCGCCGCCCTGGGTGACCTCAGTGACAACGCCGACTACCAGGCGGCACGCGAGCGTCAGGATTTCGTGCGGGTCCGTCTGGGGCAGCTTAAGCAACGGATCGCGGATTTGTCGATGATCAATTTCGACAAAATCCCGCGCGACCGGATCTCTCTCGGATCGAAGGTCGTCCTGTTGGACGTCGACAAGAACGAGGAGATTACTTACAAGTTGGTGACAACTGAGGACGCCAATGTTACTGAAGGTCTCATCTCGACGACGTCACCCATTGGCCGCAGCCTCTTAAACAGGCGTGAAGGCGACACCGTCGAGGTGAAGATCCCTTCGGGAACTCGCACGTTCGAAATTTTGAGCTTCACGACAATGCACGATAGCCAGTAAACCTCGATGCAACTCAAGTCCATCAGCGGGCGAATCGGAGCCGGTGGAAAGTGGATCCTGGACTCCCTGGTGGCATGGCTTTCGAATCTCCACATCAACCCGAACGTCCTGACGCTCATCGGTCTGCTGATCAACATCTTCGCGATGGTCTTGTTCGCAAAAGGAATATTTCTGTGGGCGGGACTCGTCATTCTATTCGCCGGAATCTTTGACATCGTCGACGGTGAAGTCGCCCGCCGCACTCAACGCGTCACGAAATTCGGCGCGTTCTTTGATTCGGTGATTGATCGCTACTCCGATCTCCTGCTGCTGCT
>WNGL01003620.1_pt1 | contig 25259 bp, 27 predicted proteins | sample 5400591 | NCBI WGS metagenome assembly WNGL01 (sample SAMN13153377, study PRJNA577476) | soil metagenome | isolation source: 80 cm soil or saprolite under Garry oak tree replicate 1 | place: USA:California | collected 2016-06-15 | reverse complement strand
ACCTGGCATGAACTGCTCTTCGCTCATTGGCCGATCGCGCCAGGCGCCTTGCGCCCACTTGTTCCATCGCTACTTCCCCTGGATACTTATGAGGGACAGTGCTGGGTAGGTATAGTGCCTTTCCACATGAGTAACGTCCGTCCTCGCCGGGTACCCCCGCTACCGAAACTGTCGCGATTTGTAGAGCTAAACGTGCGCACTTACGTGACCTTGCACGGAATTCCTGGTGTCTATTTCTTCAGCCTGGATGCCAGCAATCCCATCGCCGTGGCGCTCGCGCGGACATTCTTTCACCTGCCCTATTTCAACGCTTTGATGAGCAGTGAGCGACTTGCTAATACCATTCACTATTCCAGCCATCGCACTCACCAGGGCGCACCCCCTGCGGAATTCAAAGCCACCTATCGTCCCATAACACCGATTACATTCGCCCGACAGGGTTCGCTTGAGTGGTGGCTCACGGAACGTTATTGCCTCTACTCCGTAGTAGGCAATCAAAGAGTGTATCGCGCTGATATTCATCATGTACAATGGCCGCTCCAGCTTGCTGAACTGAAAGTCACGTGCAATACGATAGCAGCCTCTCATGGCATCCATTTGCCTGATACACCTCCACTGCTGCATTACGCGCAAAGGCAAGAAGTGCTCATCTGGTCTCTGCTGCGGGTAATATAGCAAGGCTCGTTGTCATGGGGATGTGCATACGTTATACTTTGTGTATCAGGAGAAAATTCGGAAAACCGACGAAAACCCGCTAGAAAGGCCATCTATGGAACCGCTGATTAGAATAACTCACGAGCCGCTTGACCGGGACGCGCTGGTGGCAGCGGTCACACATCCGAGCGTAGGGGGAATTGTGGTGTTTGAGGGGGTGGTGCGCGATTCGGCGCGCGGGAAGCAGGTACGATACCTGGAGTATGATGTGTACCCTGAGATGGCGGTACAGCAGATACGCGCGATTGTGGCCGAGGCGGAGCAGCGCTGGGGAGTCGAGCGGGTCGCGGTCGCGCATAGGATTGGACGCCTGGAGATTGGTGAGGCCAGCGTGATTGTGGTGGTGGCAACTCCCCACCGCGCGGAAGCATTCGATGCCTGCCGCTACATTATCGATACGCTGAAAACGACGGTGCCCATCTGGAAGAAAGAAGTCGCTACGAATGGAGAGGAATGGGTCGAGGGATAAGCTGTATCCGAGAACGACCAGAAAAAAGTGGCTATTTCAAGCATAGAAAATGCCCAAAGGGTTACGCCAGGGCTTTTCTATATGGTATAGTTGTAGAAAGTAGTCATTGTTTTTCCCGGAGAAACGCATTATTCAGCCCTATGGATGATCATAGGCTTTCTCCCGGAGGTCTTGATGAACTTATTCGAAAAACAATCCCGGCTCAACCAACTCTTCACGCAAAGTCCCGTTAATGCAGCGTACCTGGCTGGTTCTCTCTCGACACGCACCTCGTTTGGACACCTCACCGACGTTGATATTGCCATCCTGCTGATGGAGCAGATCAAGTCAGACCAGTTTCTTGACTACCAGCTCTACTTCTTCAGCGAGTTAGCGAAACGCCTGGAGTCGGACAATATCGACGTGGTGATCTTAAACCAGGCGTCGCTGCTGCTCAAGTTGCAGGTGATTAAGTATGGGCAAATTCTGTTCAGCCGCGATGAGAAGCTGCGCGTCTCGTTTGAGACGAAGGCGGTGATGGATTACCTGGATTTCAAGAAGTTTGACGAAATCCAGAATCAGGCGCTCAGTCGTCGTCTGTATGGGCAGATATTGCCCGTTGATAAGGACTTGTTGCAACGCCACCTGAAACAGTTACGCGAGGCCGTGGTGATCCTGCACGATCTGGGCAAGAATACGCGCGAGGAGTTTACGACGGACTACCGCATTTACGGTCTGGCTGAGCGTTACCTGCAAATCGCCATCGAGGCGTGCCTGCACGTCTGCGGCATCCTGGTGGCCTCGCTTGGGCTGCGTCGGCCTGAAGGCTATCATGAACTGCTCAGTATCGTCGCGGCACAACATATTATTCCGCAAGCATTAGCCTACAGATTGGAGGTGCTTACCAATCTGCGTGACGCGCTGGTGCATGACGCAGATACGCTGAACCGCGATCTCCTGTATGACCATATTCAGCAGCGCCTGGGAGATTTTGAGGCGTTTGTCACAACTGTCGAAGAGAGACAACAGAGTTAGCAGCAATAGGGCGCGAGTACCGCGCCCTACCACTCTTTATGCTTCAGCCACGCGCAGGGTGTTGGCTTGTTCCATTGCGGCAGCGGCATCTTCTGGGCGACCCATTTCCTCGTAGATCTGAGCGAGCGTCTCATAGGCGAGCACCATGGATGGGTCCAAAGCGATGGCCTGGCGGGCCATTTCAAGCGCTTCCTCGTACCGCTTGACTTCGCGCAGGGTATCGGCAAAGTCGTTGTAGTAGTCCGCGTTCAGCGGATCGCTTTCGATGGCGTTTTCGTAGTTTTCGATGGCCTCGTCGTAACGACCAAGGGCGTCATAGGCGGTGGCCAGCTGGTAGTAGCCTTCTGGATCGTTCTCGAACTGCTCCAGCAGCGTCTGGCATGTCGCTATGGCTTCGTCGTAGCGTTCCATACTATTATAGGCATCTGCGAGTCCGGCGTAGGCAGCGGCGAGGTCATCGGGGTCCAGTTCGTTGCGCATACTGATAATTTCCTGGTAGGCGCGCACCGCTTCTTCATAACGTTCAGCCTCCAGGTAGGCTTCTGCGAGACTGAAACGAGCCGCGAAATGAGTGGGGTTCAGCTGCACCGCCTGCTCAAATGCTGCAATGCCTTCATCGTTGTTACCCTGAGTCAGCCGCCAGGTACCCAGGTGTTCCCAGGCTTCCGCGTCATCCGGCGCGATGGTGACGATACGGGCGTAGATTTCAGCTGCCTGGTCAGGCTCACCAATAGCCTCATAGACGGCGGCCATGCTGTCATAGCCGATGCGCTTTTCAGGATCAAGCCCGATCATTTGATTGGCGACCGACAGTGCTTCATCGTACTTCCGCATATCAATATAGAGGTTCACCAGCTCGGCATATCGAGAAGTATCCCCAGGATCTTCGTCTACATGCTTCTCCTGATCCATGATGCGGCGCAACTGTTGGTTGACACGCTCGCGTACGTCGGCCAGGTTATCGGCGGCGATGGTATTCTCAGGATTGAGAATGAGCGCCTGTCGATAGTTCTGAATGGCATCCTGGTAGAGAAATTGTGCTCTATAGGCATCGCCGACGCTGAGATAGAGCATATCATTGTCGGGGGCAAAATCGATGGCTTCCAGGAAGGTCTCCAGCGATTCTTCTTGCATACCCAGTTCGCCATAGAGATTGCCCAGGTTGATATAGGCATCAATCAATCCAGGATTAATGTCGATTGCTCGCCGGTAGCTTACGATGGCTTTCTCGGAGTCGCCAAGATATTGCAGGGCAAGGGCCAGATTGTAACGAGCGCGCGCATCGGAGGGATTGACCTCCACGGCATTTTCAAAGGCTTCTGCCGCGGCCTCGTAATCGCCCTGCTCGGCAGCAGCATTGCCTTTGTCAGTCCATTCCTGCGCTTCAAGCACAGGAGTTTCACTTTGATTAGCGGTACCATTTTCCTGCATACTGTTTGCGTCATCCATACCTTGTACTTCTCTCCTCTATGTTCTCTCTGTCTTGTTTTCATATGGCCAATTGGTCAAGGGGTAGTATAGCATGTTCGGCCTGCTGCTACTAGCCCTATTATCTTGCAACGCGCAAGGTGAGTTGGAAGTCGAAGCGCCCACCGGGAAAAATAGTTTCAGTAAATGCCACTGGCGAACCGGTGGGGTCGAAGGTGGTCGAGGTGAGACGCATGACGGCCTCACCAACCTGCATTTGTAGGAGTTCCGCTTCACGGGCGGACACCTGGCCTGCATTGATGGTCTGTTCGGCGATAGAGGGAACCAGACCTTCAGTCGCCATCAGTTGGTAGAGCGAACCTTCCGCGACTTCTTTCGCGCGCTGGTAAACGCCGCTGGCGCGTGGGTAGGGCAGGTAATCCACTTCATAGGCGATGGGAAAGCCATCCGCGCTGCGCAGTCGCTCCAGGCGTATCGCCTGTTCCTCGTCCGCCAGGCGTAATTGGCGACGCACGCTCTCAGAGCCGCGCACCAGTTCACTGAGGAGCAGGAGACCACCCGGGCGCTTACCCCGCCTTGTAAGTTCAGCGCTGAGACTGGTCAGTTCGCTCACGATCTGCTGCACACGTGGCTCGCAGACAAATGTACCCTTGCCATGCTGCCGGTATAATAGACCCTCGTTGACGAGTTCCGTGAGAGCCTGGCGCACGGTTGCGCGGCTGACATGATAGCGTGCGACCAGTTCCGGTTCGGATGGAATGGCAGTGTGCGGGGCCAGATGACCGGCCTGTATCTGCTGGCGCAGCACTTCTTTCAGCTGGTAGTAGAGCGGTAACGGATTGGACCGTTCAAGTATCGGCATATACGGTTCCCCTTATGTCCAGACAACACATCGAAAAATTAGAACACTTAAGGTTGCTGCGAAGAATATACCACAAAGGGAAGACGGCGTCGAGAGGGATTGTATGAGGGTTTATGCATTTCGCGTGCCATATCACGAGGACATAACGAAATTACTTCCTACGCGATATGGCGACGCAATAAAAAATGAGAAGGACGCGATTGATCGCGTCCTACACATTTGGATTTCTTCAATCAGACGGCGCTAGATTTGGCGACCGCGCGCTCGATGCTGCGCTTCAGACCGACAGGGTCCGCGCCAAGTACGCGATCAAACTCTTTGCCATCTTTGAAGATGATCATCGTTGGAATGGCCTGGATACCATAGCTATTTGGAGTGCGCTCGTGCTGGTCAATGTCCATTTTGGCGAAAGCTATCTTGCCATTATACTCGTCGCTGAGTTTCTCATAGACGGGGGCAATTGCGCGACACGGAGGACACCAGGTAGCCCAGAAGTCAACTATGACCGGTTTGTCAGATTTGAGTACCTTTGCTTCGAAATCTGTATCTCCAACATGGAACAGGTTGGCATGATCTACCATATTACTGCTATCTCACTTTCATGTACTGTATATATACAGGTAACTGATCTTCTAACCAGTTAAACACGGCGGGCTCCATTTTTATTCCTGCCGCACCCATTGTTTATTATAGTTCCAAAAAGTGTGGACGTCTATGGATACCGCACGTTTTGTTTGATTTATACCGTTATCGCTAACAGTACGGGGTGAACTACATAGCCCGCTACTCCCTTTGCAAATGCATCAGGTCTACTTTTGCGCAAAATGTTGTATGCGCCGTTGACATCAGCAGAGATCTGGCGTCCATCTTTTGTGCGGTACAAGCGGTTTCTGCGCCCAATCCGCTTGCCGCTAAAGAGGTGTTCTTCCTCATCGTTGGGTGTGTAGGTAGGAATAGGATCAAGGTCAAGAAAGCTGGCTTTACTGGTATAGCTCTCTTCGGTGACTTCGACCTGGATGCCGACTAATGCTGCTTTGTAGGTGAGCATGTCAATGAAGCGTGCGTGGGGAATCTGCACAAAGTTCTGATTGTTGCGCTTGCCCATGCCCGTCTCTTGCTTCCAGAGTGGGTTCTTGCCGATAATGACCGTTCCTACCCCCTCTTTCACTAAGAAGTCAATGATGCGCCTACCGGCGGTGTGCAGGTAGTGATTGATGCGCCGATTACGGGTGTTGGTGATGCGTTCCATTTGGCGGGTCACGCGCTCTCGATCCGCTTTGGGAAGCTGCTGCTTCAGCTCTTTCATGCGCTTGTTGTACCACTGGTTCCACGCCTTGAGGGGACGACCGTTAACCAATCGAGGGACAAAGCCCTCTCGGTTTGAAGCTATCGCCGCTAAGTTCGTGACTCCTAGATCAATACCCACACAGAAAGATGGATCGACATTGGCCTGAACTGGCTCTTTGGTGTAGATGATCTCAATGACATAGTAGCCGTTGCGGGGGACAATGCGCACCTGGTCAACAACGATATGCTCGGTTGCGATGGTGATGGGCAGCCCCGACGGTCTAATGAGACCATCCCTCACACCCGGCTTGCTCAACGCCTGCAGCGTGTACACGAGCATGTTGCGGCCCTCGGTCTTGTGCTTGTACTTGGGTAAGCGTGGGTGTCCCAGGAATGTGTCGGGATGTTCTTTGTACGCTGCGCACGCCTCAAAATAGCTCTTCCAGGCAGCAGCCAGTTGCCTGAGCACCTGCTGTGACACTTTGGCCGGAAGTGCCTGGTAGGCCTCATGCTGCTGCATGCGTTTGTCCATCTTTTCGTATGGCAAGTACGTCCCTTGATGGATGAACGCCTGTCGCAGTTCATACAAGGCCGCATTGTACAGGTTTTTGGACGCAAAGGCTGCCTCGTCAATCACGCGGTAGCGCGGGTCGTTTCTGCCAATGACATGCTGCTCGACTAACTGCATCGTGTGTACCTCCCCCTGCTGCTGGCGTTAGATGCCTGAGCAGTCAAGGACTTCCCAGACATCCTCAAGTTCGCCAATCGCAAACACCTTGAGCAACAGGGCGAGAGTGGCGTACTCGTTCTCCAGCTCACCGAGCAAGTAGTCCCCCTTGCAGAAGCGAATGAGGGCGGTGATCGTGTCACTCTCGGGGCTGCTGCGCACGGCAGTGACCCGCACCTCGAGCTGGCGGGTAAAGGCGACCGGTTGCCTCAATGAGCGTCCCGATTTCCTGATGGTTGTAGATTTCTTTCATGGGGTTGCTCCTTTTGGGTCTTCGTTGTTGCATGGCTCGACTGTTGGCTCATAGCGTTCTACACTCCGATGAGGATGAGAAACTTGATATGGTAGAAGTCTGGTAGGCTCTGTGTCTTTGCTATGGTTACCTGGGACACTAAGCCAGTTTTGAAAAGATACGCTCTCGCTTGTTGGGGCGTGTCTCCTTGTATCTGCTCTGCGAGATATTGCTCATCGTCGGGGGTTATGGCATACTCCCAAAGACCTGTCAAACGAACGATGAACGGGACGATACTAACTACCGTTGTGTGTACGCTGCCCACGCGCTCATACTGCTTTCCTGGACGTGCCGTGGTAAATGCTGCCGTTGCTTGCTGCTGGAGTGTCTCCTGCTTGTAAGCAACGGCCGAGCAAGTTTTCGAGGCTTGTACGGTTACTGCTTTTGCCTCATCGCCCGCGCCGTGATCGGCGGATTCAGTGAACGTACAGTTCGTAGGGGTTACTTCCTCGCCTGGAGCAATGTTGAAAGTCTGGGGCATGGCCTGTGTCAGCTGCTGTTGTAGCGTTGCGGTTAAGCTGTCCAGATCGCTCTTTGCAACTGCGTGAAAGTCTCTCGCATCTCTCCCGCCTGAAAATTGGCTACTCTTCACAAGCACACCATTAGAAACAGATGTGCTAATATCTCCTGCTTGGATGTTTCCTGCTGCTCCTAGCATGATGGCGTGTGCTGATATGGTCGCTTGCCTGTAGCTTGGCGGGCTTCCTGCTGGTATGGTAACGCTCTTATCAGTAGTAACCTTTATCCCGTCTGCACCTGTGAACACGGTTCCTTGCGGAAAGGTTTGCATGGTGAAGAGGCCATTGTAAAAGGCTAGCGTTCCTCTGGCTTGTTTCGCTTGCTGGTGGCCTTTGCCTGTGGTCGGTGCGGTGAGCGTTTTGTTGATCGTCACTGGTGCAAGGCTTCGTATTTGTATGGTGATCGCGGTTGTCAACTGCACATGCTTTTGCATGGGAACAATGGTAACGGTAACAAGAGGCTGGTTGATAATACGCACGATCACGGTAGCAATCAAGGCTGAAAGAAAAAGAACGAGCGTGAATGTACACTCCCGCGCTAGTTTCCTGTCTAACGCCCATTGGGGCGTAAAGCTGCGGTTTAATGGCTGCGTTGGAATTTCGGTAACGGCGCGAACAAAGATCGCATCGGGGCTGTCGTCGTCCTCTGCTGGCTGTACCGCGTCAACTGCAAGCGGCGCCAACGGCTCGCTGATGGGTTCTGTCGGTGCTATCGGTGGCTTCGTATTCTCCTCTTCTGTCTGCTGCATGGTTCACCTCTTTTCTGCAATGAGAGGAACAAGCTGTACTTGTAACGCGATGTCGCTCCAATCGACTGCTTCCAACGCTTCCAGTGCCTACGCGCCGCCAACGAGGTTGACGGGCGTGTCAGGCAGCCATTCAAACCACTGGTTCAGTTTGTCGAGAACATACGCTTTCAATCGATGGGTGTTCACTCTATACGCCTGCGCTTCCCCAAAGAATGGCTGGTACTGCTTGCCCATGATGGCGGTGAGTTCCGCTAGCAGTTCAGGGGTATCGCTTATCACTTCCCAAACGGCTTCTGTGAATGTGTTCATGGTGCTGCCTTTCCTGCAATGGAGAGCGGCATGGCTGCCGCTTCCCTTAGTGCTGCTGTTGTTGGGTGACGAATATCTTTCCGTTATTGGGAAAACAGATCAGTTTGTCACTCCCCTGGATGTGGATAATCAAATCAGGGTCGCCGTTGCCGTCGCAGTCCTCAAAGCTCACGGTGATAGGGGTAAGGTCACTCCCTGCGCCAAACAAGCGAGGGCCGATGTAGCTTTGCGCTTTACTTGGGTTTCCCCCAGGCACTTCAATCACCAGGATTTGCCCATTGAGGTTGACTGCGATTATGTGGGATTTCCGCCCGTCTCTCTTAGAAACCTCAAAGGAATCGAGCAGAAAACCGCACATAATGCAAGTTAAGTGGCATTAAATTTAATCCCACTTAACAGCAAGAAAGTGGCTAGGGTTTGCTGCGCTATCACCATGACCAACAACGGCGTCAACCTGATAGGTGCGCGGTCTGCCGTAGTGCATGTCATCCTGCCACGTGTTGTACCAGGATGACAACGCGCTAAAGGAAAGCCAGCCGACTATCATAATGAACAAGCCAATACCGACAAATACAAGCCAGTGAAAGCGGGTGCGCTTGAGCCGTCTGGTTGGTGCAGCTTCTCTATAGATACTGCTTGTTTTGGCACGCCTTGGTGGTTCGGGATAGTCTTGTTCCTCATCCTCAGCCTGAGGAATGGTGCGCGTCGGCGGTATCGATTTGCTGTATTCTCTGTTTCCCCTGATTGTCCGTAGCCCTGGCCGGATGATCTCTTGCGACTCATCTGGCGCGTCTTCTCCATGAAGCCCTGGCGTATGCCCGACTCGGTGTCTGCTTGCGGGTGGATAATCGTCCGTTCGTCGGGCGGCAAGGTCTTCTGCTGTCGCACTCCGTCGTTTTGTGGCAGGAGTAAAGGGTGGTTCATAGTTTTTGGTCATTGCTCCCCCTCTCTTTCTTCAATGAGCTTCGCGGCTTCTTTCAGCGTTAACTCACCCTGAATGATGCTTGCTAAGAGTCGTCTCACTTCCTGCTGTTTCCAGTGGCATTGACACGTCGGGTCATTGCAGAAAGGCTGCTCAAAGGAGTGGAAATAGTAAAGGGGGATGGGGGTTCGCGGTGTTGCCGTGTCCGTCACATGTGGCAGAAGCGGCGGATAGTCCGTAAGAGGGACGGAAAACGGTGGTATGTCTTGCATGTCTTCCTCTCGTTGATTGACAGGGCAAGGCATAAGCTTTATACTGTACCTAGACCTTAGCCTGTCCTGGCAGCAAAAACGGCATAGAGTGCCGTCTGCTGCCTGTGTGACAACAACACACTACAAGGGACGGTCAGTTTTATGTTTTGAACTGCGGATGCTTCTCAGGGCGGGCGGTTCGCAACATATGGAGAAAACGGGTCTTCAGGGAACGCATGGGCTTTTTGTCTGTGCGTTTCTTGGCATCACCTCCTTAATTTGGATGGTCAATCAGCAAATACAAGACCTTCTAAATCAGTGTATCGAATTGGAGGCCGACCACGACGCGCTAACTCCTGGTTGATGGCTCCCACGATTTTTCCAGCGGTAGCACGGAATATCGGATTTCCATCAATTGCTCGTTGTAAGGTGTTCATTTCAATGTCTGCCTCTTTACAAAGCTTGCTTTTCGACCAGCCAAATTCGATGCGGTAGTCTTCAATCGTCATTATCTACACCTCGAATTAGACCTCTAAGAATTATGCCATGTAAGCTTGTCAATGTCAATCATTTTAGAGGTTTTTTTAGCAATTCTAATCAAATTTGGTTAATTAAAGAGGAGGATTTAATCGCTCTGCTTATTTCGATGGTAAACTTGATCTAAAAGACAACTCACCCAGGCTTACTGGGTGGGTTTCAAATAACTGGTTTGTTGTTTATCTGCTTATAGGAAAGCAGATAAACAAAGGGCCTATGAGGAATCTGCTCCCCTAACTTTCACGCTAGAACATCCTCCCACCGGGCGGCACTTCATGCGTAGGACTCAGTAACACCACATCGCCATTCTCATCTGCAACGCCAAGCGTCAAAGATTCAGAAAAGAAAGGGCCAATTTGTTTGACAGGGAAATTTACGACTCCCATCACCAGTTTACCCAGGAGTTCTTCTTTTGTATAATATTTCGTGATCTGAGCCGACGATTTCTTAATCCCAATTTCCGGTCCAAAATCGATCTCTAATTTGTAGGCTGGCTTGCGCGCCTGTGGAAAATCCTCCACTTTGATCACCCTACCCACGCGAATATCGACTTTCTCGAAGTCATCATAGGTTATCATGCTTTATACACCTCCGTGAGGGGTATTATAGCAAGAGGAGAGCAATTTGCAACTCACGAAGCCACAATCCCTTTCACCAACAACACCAGCGTTCGCATATCCCCCACCAGAAACGTCTCCTTCACATCGACCGGACGAGCCTCGCCCTGTCGATTGACCCAGACCGTTGTATATCCCAGTTCGGTCGCGGGTACGATATCGTATTTGAAGCCGAAACCAGCGTGCCAGATATCCGAGACCGGCAAGCCCAATCGTTCACGCGCAAGCAGAAAACCTTTGTGACTGGGTTTATATGCTCCCGCCTGTTCGGCAGTAATAATTTCATCGAACTTCACACCGATCGTGCGCTCTGTCTCAGAAATAATATCGTTATCAGTATTCGTAATAAGTGCCACTTTCAGGAATCTCTGCAATTCTAGAATAGCTTCTTTCGTATCGGGAAATGGTTTCCATGTTCCCATTGCATTAGCAAATTCCTCGAGGTCTTGCTCAGCATAGGGGATCTGGGCGTTATCGAGAGCCATGCGCATGGTATCACGCAGCACCTCGCGGTAGGGACGATAGTGTTCTTGAATATACACAAACTGAATCTCTTCCCACTGCCGTTGCAAAGCGCGCCTATCGATGCCCTCAATATTGTGTGCGGCCAATCTCTGCGCGAAAAACTGCTGGATGGCACTTTCCCAGTCGATCAGGGTGCCATAGCAGTCAAAGGTGATAGCTTTTGGAAGAGCAACCACGAGGATACCTCCTTACGATGCAGGAACAAAAAATTTTACTATGCTTTCTCGACGGCGATAAAATTTCTGTTGAACAAACCGCCTGATACTGTTATACTACAACATACTAACCAAACGAGATGGGTGTACTGTCTTTTTTACCTTTGGCCGGAACAATTCACAATTGGTGTGGGGATGCAGGCAGCCTATTTCACCTCTCCCCATAACACCTGATCTGGATAGGCCACCTCTGGCATAGAAACTCAGGAGGATAAGCGTTTCATGAAGGTCTATACTGCAGAACACATTCGCAACGTAGCGTTGATTTCCCATGTTGGAGCAGGTAAAACATCTCTCGTAGATGCTGCGCTGTATGATAGCGGGGCGGTCACGCGACAAGGCAAAGTTGATGAGGGTAGCTCAATCGGCGATCACGATCCCGATGAACTCAAACGACGCATGACGTTGCATGCCAAAGTGCTGCCCGTCGAATGGAAAAACACCAAGATCAACTTCATTGATACCCCCGGCTATGCAGACTTCGTAGGTGAAGTCAAAGCGGCACTGCGCGTGGCTGACGCGGCGCTGGTCGTAGTAACGGCTGAAAAAGGCGTAGAGGTCGGTACTGAACTGACCTGGAACTACGCCGACGAGCGCAATTTACCGCGTATGGTGCTTGTGAACAAACTGGATCGAGAAAATACCTCGTTCGACCAGGCGCTCGAATCGCTGCGCAAGCAGTTCGGTTTGAAAGTCGTCCCACTGCAACTCCCTATTGGCGAGCAGGCAGGCTTCAAAGGCGTGGTAGACCTGGTGACACAAAAAGGCTTCATCTTTGAGGGCGGCAACAAAGTACAGGAAGTCCCCATTCCGGCTGACATCAAAGAGCGCATGAGCAGCTATCGCGAGCAACTGATCGAGTCCGCGGTCGAAAGCGATGACGCGGTGATGGAGAAATTCCTGGAGGGCGAAGAACTCAGCGATGAGGAAATTCTCTCGGTTGTCAAGCAGGGGACACGCACCGGTCAATTAATTCCGGTGCTGTGTGGTTCGACCAGCAAAAACATCGGTGTGCAGACACTCCTCGACGCCATCGTTGATTACCTCCCAAGTGCGGGAGATGTGCTTGCAGAGGACACCCAGGCCTTTGGCAACAATCTCTCAATGTTTGTCTTCAAAACGGCGGCAGCGCAAGTTGGTACCATCAGCAATTTCAGGGTTTATACAGGGACGCTCAAGCCAGACATGCATGTGTATAACCTGCAAACAAAGGCCGATGAGCGCATTGGACAACTCATCACGCCGCGAGGCAAAATGCAAGAGAGTGCCACCGAAATTCCTGCAGGTGATTTCGGAGCGGTGGCGAAGCTTGCCAACACACATACCGGGGATACGCTTGCCGGTAACAAAGACGCGGGCAATCCGATGGAACCCATTAACTTTCCACAGCCTTGCTACACCGTCGCCGTATTCCCAAAGAGTAAAGCCGACCTGGATAAAATGAGTAATGCGCTGGCTCGTGTTGTAGAAGAAGATCGCACCTTGCGCGTTACGCGCGACCCAGAAACCGCCGAAGTGCTGCTCTCCGGCATCGGTGAATCCCACCTGCAGATCGTTATCGAGGGCATCAAGCGTAAATACTCGGTTGACCTGGAGGCGCGCGAGCCTCGTATTTCGTATCGCGAAACCATTCGCAAGAAGGCCCGCGCCAACGGCCGCCACAAGCGCCAGAGCGGTGGACATGGGCAATTCGGCGATGTCTGGCTGGAGATCGAGCCACTGCCAATGGGAGGCGAGGAAAACTTTATCTTTGAAGACAAAATCGTCGGCGGCGTGGTTCCCGGTCAGTACATCCCAGGCGTAGAAAAAGGCGTGCGCGAGTCGCTCAAACGCGGCTTCATTTCCGGCAACCCGATGGTATACATCAAAGTGGCGCTGGTGGATGGCAAATACCACCCGGTAGACTCGTCTGCGCAGTCATTCGAAGTTGCCGCCTCACTTGGTATGCAAGAGGCGGTACCTCAAGCCAGCCCAACGCTTCTGGAGCCGGTCATGACAGTAAACGTCACCGTGCCGGAGGGCAACATGGGTGACATCATGAGCGATATCAACACCAAGCGCGGCCGCGTGTTGGGTATGACCCCCATTGGCAATGGCCAGCAGCAAATTACCGCGAATGTGCCACAGGCCGAATTGCTGCACTACGCAACTGATCTGCGTTCAATCACGCAAGGGCGCGGCACATTCACAATGGAGTTCTACCAGTACGAAGAAGTACCCCCTAATGTGCAGCAGGAAATCATTGCGCAGCATAAGAAAGCGGAAGCCGAGAAGTAGTCTGATTCGTTATAACATATGTTCGACAATGTGTCGGACAACAAAGTGAAGTACCTTACCAATCGCATCTGCGGGAAGGGGAGACCAGTTCCAGTTCGTTCTGGTTGAACTGTACCGCGTCTTGCACGCAGGGAACGTACTCCACTCTCAGGTCAGCCCAACCATTAAATGGGTAGGGTGATCTACTACACTTCCAGGTCTTTGACCTGGAAGTGCTTTTTTCAGGTAGAAAAGAAGCTGCTACGCTTTCTTATCGCTCAGAAAGCTCTGTATGGTCGTGCCACAAACCGGGCAGGTTCCTTTTAAGGCATGCCTGCCATTTTTCATAGTCACTTCTTTCGGATCCTTTATTTCCCTCTTGGTTTTACATTTGACACAATATGCTTCTGCCATTTCGGTTCCTTTCATTGTAACTTCACACTCGCAGATTGAGTATGAATAACGCTCGTTCGCATATCATAACACGCCGAGCTACTTTATTGATATACACGAGTTGCGGCTCTGTGTGAGATACATCGCGAGAAATCAAGATGATCGGCGAGCATTATGTTTCGCCGGTGATCCCACCTGCCTCTTTTGCGTTCCACGTCCCTGGTTCTTGCTGCCCTGCTTCTTCCCCTGTTGTGGCTGGCTCTTACTCCCCTGCTTTCCAGCAGAACCCTTTTCTCTTCTGAGCACTGCATTCGCCTCATCCTCGTGTCCATGACCCACCAGCCATTGCCGCGCTTGCTCATGCAGATCTCGCAAGGTAGGGCTGCCAGCAATCATCATCCACATCGCGAATTCTACGTCGGCAGGTTGGCCTGCCTGCCACTGCTTTTCAACTATAAGAAATTCACTCACCTGCTTTACGTCGAGCGTACGTAACACAGCATCGAGCCGTTGCCGGAAGTTTGCATACTCTGTCATATTTTCTTGTCCTCGTTTCGAGTTTCTGCCGCCTCGTTTTTTCTGGAGGAGGTTTTCTACTACAGAAGCTGTCTATCACTCGCAATCATGATGCGGAACTTCTGAGCGCGGGGATATCCCGGTTGGCTGCAACTGCGCCCATGATCCTACCTGATCCATCCTGGATCAAAACGACCGAGGAGAGGATTAGCCGCCGCGTGCCATTTTTGCGCCGTCCTTTCCACAACCCGCGATAATCATGTGCCTCCCTGATCTGCTGCAAATCAGCCGCCAATTGTGTCTGTTCCAGTTCGGGATATAATACTGCGGGGGTTTGGCCCAACATTTCCTCAGAGGTGTAGCCGCATAAAGATTTCCTCCTCTTTGCACAGATATGCATTCTTCGTCTACCATCGGCAGAAAGAAATTTTCAGTTTAGTTTACTACGATCTGGGCCTCCTGCGCGATACACATTACTCATCGAGAGCATCTGGCGTATGAATGGTACTTCATGCCGCAGCGTCTCTGCTTCGTCGGTGAGCCGCTGCACCGTCGAGTTAAGTTCCAATAGGCGTTGTTTCCGTTCATCCTCAATATCCAGGAAGTAGGCGATAAAGTGAGAAAGCTCTTCAGGAGCAGAAGGCAAATCGAAGTGTATCTCCTGCTTGCCCACTACCTCCAGCAATATCTCCAAATAGGCGCCGAAGAGTTGACGCGCTTTATCGGCATGTTCAAGCAGTGTCTGCTCCGGTTCGGGTCTATCCTCATAGATTTCTACCATACCTGACAGGTAGGGCTTTTTACGATGCTGGCTCAGGATATGAAAGCGCTTCCCGCCTCTGGCTATGAGGTTCATGCGGCCATCTTCCAGGCGCATAAGCGCTTCTATCTCCGCCATCGTGCCGATAGAGTACGGTTTCTCTTGCAGAGGCTCACTATCCGGGTACGCCAGCGCTATGCCGAACGGCTTCTGTTGTTCATAGCACTCATTGATCATCTGGCGGTAACGCGGCTCAAAAATATGTAACGGCAAGTCTGCACCCGGAAAAAGCACGAGGTTCAACGGGAATAACGGTAATTCAATGGCCATTGTGATGCTCCTGTTTGTTAATCTATGGGATAGCCAATGATCCTATGCATAATGATAGCTTACACAATAGCAAGGGTATAGGGCAAGAGTATTATATCGTGGGAGAAAAGCAAAGAGTGTAAGCAAAAAGAAGAGATACACTCTCATAGAGAGTGCATCTCCCCTGTTACCAATTTAGGAAGCTACAACTCTACTACGCCTCCCCAGTTGTCAGACTAGGCAACTGCAGGCTCCGATACATCCTCAGCGGCCTCTCTGCCTGTATACTCGCGCAGTAGGGCAGTTGAGACGAACGAGACCGCCGCCATGAAGATGATGAAGACAGCGATCAGCGTATAATTTGGCGGGCCTGAACCGATGAGGCCCGCAGAGTTCGCCACCAGGTAGGTTGCCAGGATAGGAGCTGGCCCGCCCGCCGTAACGGAGGCGAGCTGATAGCCCAGCGAGGCGCCGCTGTAGCGCAGCCGGGTCCTGAAACGCTCTGCAATCAGTGCCGCCTGGGGTCCATACAGCCAGTCATGGCAGAGGCTCACGGAGAGCACCATCCCAATGATGACGATTACAGGGTTCTTCGTTTGCAGCAAGATGAAGTACGGGAAAGCGTAGGCTGCCATCAGCACGCAACCAATCATATACCACCGCTTACGTCCAACGCGGTCAGAGATTATACTGTAGATTGGCATCATCACAAAACTGAAGATGGCTATGATCACGATGCCAGTGTACAGCAAGTTGGTGGTCAACTTCAGCGTCTTCACCCCATAAGAAAGGATAAAGGTCGTGAAGAGATAGAAAGGAGCCTGTTCACCCGAACGCAGCAGGGCAGACAGGATAATCTCACGCCAGTATTGTCGCAAAACCTCCAGCAGTGGAACATGGGCGATGCTTCCCTCCTGCTTCACCCGCGTAAAGGCCGGGGTTTCCAGGATACGCAAACGGATGTAGAGGCCCACGAGGATCATCAGGAAGCTCAAAAGGAAGGGGATACGCCAGCCAATGTTGGTGAAAGCGGCACCCGGGAAAAGCGCCTGAAAAGCCAGCACAGCCAGAGCGGACAGGGCCAGGCCAACCGGCACACCAGTCTGCGGCCAGCTCGTCCAGAAACCACGTCGCCGGTCATCGCCATACTCCATCGACAGGAGCACCGAGCCACCCCATTCGCCACCTACGCCCGCACCCTGCAAGAAACGCAAGATGGAGAGCAGGATAGGAGCAGCCAGGCCAATCTGGGCATATCCCGGCAGTAGACCCATCAAGACCGTGGCGATCCCCATGAGCAGGAGGGTCGCAATCAGCGTCGATTTGCGCCCCACGCGATCGCCAAACCAGCCAAAGAAGGCGCCCCCGATGGGACGCGCGGCGAAACCGACAAAGTTGGCTGTAAATGACGCAATGGTACCAGCGACCGGATCAAGCTCCGGGAAGAAGACTTTAGGGAAGACAGTTGCGGCAAGGAAGCCGTACAAGAAGAAATCATACCATTCGATGGCAGTGCCAATAGTGCTGGCACTGAGGACGGGGAGCATACTCCGTACTGTCACGGGACCCCTCGATGAGAGAGTTGCCATATATCCTCCTGAATGATCCTGAGAGCCGAGTAACTACATGAAAGCGCTATGAAGTACAGCAAAAACCAGGATGAACTCGAGTGAATCAAAGCAGGATAAGAGGGAATATTCCTAATCGATAGGCGCGCTCCTTTCTATCAAGTGGAGACTGGGGAAAGGTCTAACCTATGAGTCCTCCCACATAGCAAATGAGGCTTAAATGCAAGCAACTACCCTGATAAGCATAGTATGCCGAAATAATGCATAGAATGCAAGCTCTAGTAAAGGAAGCTGTTATCGAACTAACATGCTACGTGAATCGTTTCCCCACCACGTTCAGCCGATCTTTTTGCCGCCTCCATCACCGCGATATTGCGTCTGGACTCTTCCGGTGGCACGGCTAGAGGTTCGCCGCAATGCAAGTGATTCGCCAGGTTGCGATGAAAGGCATACAACGGCGGTTCAGGTAACATCAGGTGTTGCTCATGTATTGCGCCTGACATGTCCCGCGTATACACGTAAAGCTCTGGCAGCGCTTCGGAAAGCGCCAGGCGCTCCTCGATGAGATCACCCGACCAGCGGCGCGTCTTGATCGTTTCCTGCCGCCAGCGTCCCACAATCGCGCCCTGCGTTCCCAGGATGTACCACTTGGGTTTAGGCGAGGCAGCGATATCCGAATGCATAAATTCGGCCTCCTGACCGCCCGCGAAGCGCAGATAGACGGTGGAATGATCGGCATTGGTGACATCATGCCAGACCCTTTTATGCTCCACGCCGCGCACACTCACAACAGTATCGGGGATGAGCTGCAATATCCAATCCAGGTAATGGGAACCCCAGTCATAGAAGACGCCGCCGGAGATGGGTTCGTGCGAATGCCAGTAGTCGCAGGGGTGCGCATAGCCGCCGATGAAGGTTTCGATGTGGAAGATATCGCCAATAGTTTTCCGCTGGAGTACCAGCTGAATAGCCAGGTAATCGGGGTCCCAGCGCCGACACTGGTAGACCGTCAAGGCGCGCTGGTACTCCTGCGCGAGACGAATCATCTCATCGGCCTCGGCAGTAGTGAGACAGAATGGCTTTTCAGAGACCACGTGTTTGCCAGCGCGCAACATCTGCATGGAGATGGCGGCATGGGTATTGGGTGGAGTGGAAACAATCACCACATCGATATTCGGGTCTTCCGCCACCTGTTCAAGGTCGGTGCAGGTCTGTACACCTGGGAAGGCCCCGCGCGCGATGGCTAACCGTTCCTCGTTGCGATCACAGACCAGCGCGTATTCCAGCCCTGGCACATTGCTCATGGCGGTGCCATGCTCAAAGCCTATAGCGCCATAGCCAATCATCGCCACACGCTTTGCATACTCCTGTGTCTCGACACCTGAAGCATAACGGATCGCGCGATCTATCATCTGACGAAATACAGGGTGTTCCTGCGTCTGGGGATTACTCCCCAGGGTCGTACAGAAGATGCGCCCCTGTCCATAGCTGCGCGCATAGGCCAGCGTATAGGAGGCGTTGCGCCAGGAGGTGTGCCACAATAGGTCAGCGTCAGGGGGAACACCATTGAGCAGATACACGCTCTCTTGCACAGCAAACGAAGGATCCAGGCGGCGCGTCAGGTAGTGATCTGGCGTTACCACCCGCGCAATAATCTCGCTGCGCGGCGCACAAATGCCATGAATATTGTCCAGAGCCTCGCCCAGCAAGGGATACTCGTGATATGCTTCAGCCGCGTCACCAATGCAGACTAACCCACCCCCGCGCTCGACAAATCCACAGATTTGCACTTCATCTTCAGGGCTGAGGGGCCCGATATCACCATTGAGGATGATTACTCGCCCCGTTTTGAGAATACCGCCTGTATGTCCACGCAGCGCAATGAAGTCTTGCGCCGGGATAGCCTTGATATCGTCGAACAATGGACTCTCCTGTACTTAAACACTACCTGCTCTCGTGGTAGTGAGGATGTTCATGTGAGTGATCGGGCCAATGTTGATGCGTATGGGTATGCATGACGCCAACAGGCGGTAACTCTTCTCGCGAGTGGGTATGGCTCCCTTCTAGATGATAGGGGTGATCGTGGCCCCGCCACAGGTTCTCCGGGCGATAGTTGGCAACCAGCAAACTTTCCCCGTGATGCCAGCGATCACGAAAGATATCATAGTTCTTCTTACTCCTGGTTGCCTGCTCATCTTCGCTTAAACTAAACCATTCGCGATGGGGATGCTTGATAATGCGTTCCCCAACCTGGGGAGTGGTCAGCACACGATAGCCAGAGGTTTTGAAGAAGAAGCTGTAATGGATGTCCATCAAGCGATAGAAACGGAAACGCTCGTCAATCCAGCCAACCTCCGGTAGAAGCGCTCTGCGAAATGCCATGAGATAGCCTTCGATGGCATCGACATCAGGTCCGGTTGATTCGCGAAATTCACGCAGGTCATCGGTCACCAGCCCATACGGGCCAACCACGCCCATATTGCGATCGGCCAGCGTTTGCGCTAACGGCTCCCAAATAAGGCCATTGACCTCAATCGAGGTATCCAACAGCATGATGTAGCGGCCCCGACTGGCGCGCATAGTGGCGTTACGCCCTGCCGCGAAGCCCATATTATGGTCGGCAAAGAGCACCTGCAGGCCAATGCGCTCTCCATTGTCAGCCTGAAGATCGCCGTTACGCGCCAGTTGTTGGAGATATGCCAGCGTCTCGTCGGTAGACCCGTTATCCACAATCACCAGTTCTATAGCGCGCCCATTGGCATGACGGCAGATGCTGCGTATACAGCGATCCAGGTCATCACGACTGTTATGCGAGAGTAAGTTCACCGAAAATTCGTAAAGATCGGGGCTATTGGTGTTGTCTGGAGCATCGCTGGAACTGGAAAGCACGGTAAATTCGTCCCCCAGGCGGCGCGGCAGCACGAGCGCTCCATTCGCAGTATCCCTGACGGTATACCCATTAGCAGCCAGTTCTTCCCGCAGTTGATCGGCCTGGGCGTAATACTTTTGCTGGCGCAGCGCTTCATATTCCTGGACACGCTCGGCGATATTTGTCGGCACCTTCTCCAGATAGGTGCGGGGATCAGCCTTGCGTCGAGGTAGATCACTCTGGATGTAATCCTTCAGCCCGAAGCCAAGAATGCGATCAAAATCGAGGAGTAAACGTACCCTGGTCGCCGGCGATTCCTCCTGGGCGTGCAGCATCGTCCATACAACAGCCATGGCTCGCGGGATATTGAGATCATTTTCAACTTCGCCCAGAAATCGCTCTTGCCAGGTATTTCCCTCAATAGGTTCGTCACGCAACACCGCATCTTGATCCGCCAGTAAAAACAACTGGTAGGCATAGTCGCGCAAGCGTTCAAGGGAGGTCTGGGCTGCTTCTAGCGCACGGAAGGTGAAGTTGAGGCGGCTGCGATAGAGCGCGGTAGTGTAAAAGTAGCGCAAGGACAGCGGATCGAAGCCGCGCGTCTCAATTTCAGAGCAGGTATAGGCATTGCCCGTCGATTTCGCCATCTTCTGCCCGTCGGCGAGCAAATGCTGGGCATGTACCCAGTAGTTGGCGAAGGGATCCCCGGTAAACGCTTCGCTCTGCGCGATCTCATCCTCATGATGGGGAAAGATATTATCCACGCCGCCAGTATGTAAGTCAAAATGCCGTCCCAGGTACTTCATCGACATGGCACTGCATTCGATATGCCAACCGGGGAAACCGCGCCCCCATGGACTATCCCACGCCATTTCGCGGCCAGGTTCAGCCACTTTCCACAGTGGGAAATCTTCCGGGTTATGCCGGTCAGCATCCACACCTTCGCGCACCCCCGCCAGCATATTTTCCAGTTGATTACCAGAGAGCTTTCCATAGCCGGGAAAACGCTTAATATCAAAATAGACGTTGCCGTTGACTTCATAGGCCACACCCTTTGACGCTAGCCCCTGGACAATGGCGATCATTTCAGGAATGTGTTCTGTGGCGCGCGGAAAGACCGTCGCGGGTTCTATATTGAGTTTCCGCTCATCCTCATGAAACGCCTCGGTATAGAACTGCGCAATCTGTAACGACGTTTTGCCCTCTTTGCGCGCCTGCGCCAGCATTTTATCCTCACCTCGGTCCACCATCTCCTGCCGCATATGGCCCACGTCGGTAATATTCTTTACATGGAATACCTCGAAGCCGCGATATTCGAAGGCGCGCCTGATCCAGTCGGCCATTGTGAAGGTGCGTAAATTTCCAATGTGGATAAAGCGGTAGACGGTGGGGCCACATGAATACATCTTGACCTTGCTCGCCTGCAAGGGCACAATTTCTTCTATGCGTCGGGTCAGGGTATTATAAATTTTCATGCCGGTGTCTTGTCCTCAACGGATGGCACAGGGAACAACCTCTCAGGCGTTCGCATAGACATCAGGTATTCGCTAACGATACCCCTACCATGTATACGAACAAACTTTCAGTATTACATGGTACGAGCGTGTCTCTTCCTTTGTCAAGTTGAACCTGCCCTTATCAAATCAAACAGCGCGTTCAGGTAAACTATTCCGCTAGCCATCGCTCCTTCGCGAAGATAAAGGCTATCACGCTTGCATAGCTATCATAAACACGCACCGCACTCATTGTACGTAGCGCGGTCTTTTCTGGATGAGCCATTCCTGATCTAGACGTTCGAATGGTCAAGAACCGGTAATGATCCAGTGTCATATCATGAAATCTTAACCATTCTATTACCATATCTCCACCATTTGCTCCTCCCATCAAACCCTACCCGTATTGCACAATAGGAGTATGGATGTGCTCCTGCCTTCATGCATAGAAATGTCCAGTCATTTCATGGAATCACATCTTCATCTATTTTTGTATATTGGCTCGGAAGATGGGACACTGTATGCGCTCGACGCGACAACGGGAATACTTAAATGGAGTTATACAACGGGGAGTTACATTTACTCCTCCCCAGCAGTCGCCGATGGTGTGGTGTATGTGGGCTCCAGTGACTCAATAATGTATGCCTTCCATTTGCCGAATACTACGCCCTAGTAGTGAGACGAATCGGCCCAGGGGGTACCAGTTCTAAACCAGGTAACGGGTACCCCTTTGGGTACCCGATTTCGTTTTACGCCGTCATTTCTCGCACAATCTGTTGCACGCGCGCGCCCTCGGCTCGTCCTTTGGTTTCCTTCGCGGCGAGCGGCATCACTTTCCGGAACTCTTTACCGTTCTCGCCGATCAGCTTTGCCACGATTGCGCGTAGCTCATCATCGCTGAGTTGAGTGCCTTGCAGATAGCTCTGCAAGATCGCCATCTCTTGCTGTTCTTTTCCGGCAAGGTCGCTACGGCCACCTTGCTGGTACAGTGGGATGGCCTGGCTGCGCTTCTTGACCTCTTGCTCCAACACCTTCAAGGTATCGGCTTCGGTCAGTGGCTGCCCGAACTCTGGGTTTTTCCGGTCGGTGCGGGCCACCTCAAGGTTATGGATAGCCCCCAACGCCATGCGCAACGTATCGAGCTTGAGCTGGTCGCGGGCGCGCTGCGCATCCTGGATATCCTTACGCAATTGTTGTTCAATGGGAAATTCCTGTCGTGCCATGAAAAAACACCTCTTCTCACGTTGTCGTTACTGTAATGGCTTTTAGTATACAATGCCACACAGGAAAAATCACTACCAGCCTTGTCTTTCTCGTCTTCATAGATCAGTAATCGTTTGCGGCCCACAGAACGTGTCATTCTTGTACTTGTATGTAGAAGCCGTGGATTATATCCGCGCGGCTTCTTTCGAGCAGCGATTCGTTGTCCTCGTAGGGAGACCTTTCTACTTCGCGCAATGAACGAACAAGAACAGGAGAGATGTATGGCAAACATGCGAAGAAACGCTCTTTTGCGGGTCAAGCCGATTGACCTCATTTTGAAACAAAGTGAGAACCAGGAGCATGGACTCAAGCGCACATTAGGGTCGGTTAGTATCACACTGCTGGGCATCGGGGCCATTGTCGCACCGGTATCTTCGTCCTAACCGGAGTCGCGGCAGCAAAATACGCAGGGCCTGGACTCATACTTTCGTTCGTGGTCGCTGGCATTGTGAGTGGACTCGCCGCCATCTGCTATGCCGAATTCGCCAGTACAGTACCAATTGCCGACAGCGCCTATACCTACTCGTACGCGACGCTTGGTGAGCTAGTCGCCTGGATTATTGGCTGGGACCTGATCCTGGAATATGCAGTAGGTGCGGCGGCTGTCAGTATTGGCTGGTCGGGGATGTCGTCGATCTCCTCAAAGGCGCCTTTGGGATCACGCTGCCCAATGCGCTGACTGCATCACCCTTTTCTGGCGGGATCATCAACTTACCTGCATTTCTCATTATTCTGCTGGTCACCGCGCTGCTGATTCTTGGCACCTCTGAAAGCAGCAAGGTCAATAACGTCATCGTGGTCATAAAGCTCGCGGTGATCCTGTTCTTCCTCGTAGTGGGCTTCGGCCATGTGAACCCAGCCAATTGGAGTCCGTTTCTGCCCTTTGGCGCCGGTGGTATCTTGCGCGGCGCCAGCATAATCTTCTTCGCCTATATTGGCTTTGACCAGATCTCGACCTCGGCAGAAGAGGCACGCAACCCCTCGAAGGACCTGCCAATAGGTATCATTGCAAGCCTGCTGATCTGCACCGTACTCTACATTCTGGTGACAGCAGTGCTCACCGGAGTGGTGTCGTATACCAAACTTGATGTCCCCTCACCAGTATCACACGCGCTCATACTACTTGGTCTGAACGCAGCCGGGTCGATCATCTCGATTGGAGCAATCTGGTATGTGCCGCCCGTGCTAATACTTGTCGCCGTTTTTCTTTGGCTTCCTGCACGGCATGGGAGGGGAGTGTTAGTGATACCCTCTTGCAAACGGCTCATTGCAAGAGGGTATCAGAGCCTCATTCGTCTCTCACGGTCAGCGGATGGATGGAGCCAGCAATCCCTGCATCTCGTTGTCGATGAGATAGATGATGCTGTATCCCCCGTTTGTAGGGGTAGCTTGCGGGGTACCATTGTGTGGGGAGCCTGGGTTCTGGTAATCATTGCCGCAGGCTGCTACAAGCAGCAGGGCACTGAGCAGCAGTAGGCACAGGAGTGCTGCGAGCACAGGCTTAAAAGCGTTCCCGGGCATCGTTGATCCTCCTTTCTTTATATGCAACCAATTGAAAACGATCGGGAATTTCATTGAGCGTTCTCCCCTTGCTACGGTGTACGCACGTCTTTTTGTCTGTAGCGACTCAACCATTTGTATCCCATTTCTGTAGAAGCACATCAATTTACAATTTAATAGATGTCTCTCTACACGTATAGGTACGCAAGTAAGTTACTACACATCCATTGTGAAATACCCACTCGCCTGCCTGAAACGCCGTATGGAGCTAAAACGTAATAGAGTTGGAGAGACAAACAGAGAAGAGATGATAAACGCCGATGAGGGAAACAAAGCCAAGCATAGGGATAGCGTTAGGTTCTCTTTGGAACGTTGAGATGCAAGAGGATGGTTCGGTGGTCTTGCGGTCTGATCTGTGCGACTCTCATCCCCCCAGACTTACCCCAAATGAAGCATTTGCCTTGCTCGACTTTCTCTACGAGCGTCGAGACGTTCTCTGTCGCCATGCGTATCGGGACAAACAAGAGATGGATTGAGATGCTTTTTCTGCACCAAGGACTCGCTGAAGTTCGGCAGCGACCGCGTTACAGCGCTCCAAACCGACTCACATGGTTGACGCAGGTGTCCACTTGAGGCTGTCACACCGGGAGTCCGAAAGACGGCTTCTGCTCCGACCCGCCGCCTGCCGCTCGGAGGGCGGCGCCGAGTTCACCAGCTGGCTGGCCGCACGCTGGGAACGCCCGGTGTGGCCGTCACGCTATGGGTACGGGCAGCCCGGGAAATTGGCTGCATCGAGCTGGCCGGCCTGGATTGGTGCGATGTGGCCGCCGTAGTAGAGCTGCCATTGCACGTTTCCGAACGGCGTCGTGTCATTGAAGGAGAACGTCATCGACACG
>WNGL01001935.1_pt1 | contig 25263 bp, 24 predicted proteins | sample 5400591 | NCBI WGS metagenome assembly WNGL01 (sample SAMN13153377, study PRJNA577476) | soil metagenome | isolation source: 80 cm soil or saprolite under Garry oak tree replicate 1 | place: USA:California | collected 2016-06-15 | reverse complement strand
ATCAGGCACTTTCGTGCCACAAACTGTACAGCGCTGCACGATCCTTCCTCCGTGTCTAAGGTTTCTATCCACGACAATAGAACAGTCCAGAGCATTGTACCAGACCGGAGGAATTTAGAGTAGGGGATAGGCCAAGTTGTATGGGAGTTGTGCGTTCTCTGGCCGACGGCCAGAGAACGCACAACTCCCATACAACTCATGGAGTGGGATGAACTACGCAATTTTGGAGTGTTCGTTCTCCGCAGAAGCCAATGTTGAGCGAACAGCTTTCTTCTGTGTAACGGGTATTGGCTCATTCGTGCTATGATGTTCGCGCTGATATTCAGCAGAGCAGCGATTGTACTCTTCCATAGCGAGTACATAGGCATTGTACAATCGCTCAAGGGCTGGCGTAGCGGCCCCATGTTGTTCCGCCATTGCCAGCTCGTACCATTTTTGCTCCATACGCTTCTGCGCGTACTCAAGCTGTGCTAAAGTCATGCTACCACCTTCTCTAGAGCATAATCACGCAACCTTTTCGGAAAAGGAACAAGGGGTTGCGAAATCGTCCTCTCTGTTGTATTCTGGCAGAAGCCTGTCCGCTATGGTATAGGCTTTGCAGCAGTTCCCTACGAATTGCTGAGGGTTGAAACTAGGAGGCTTTGCTGCGACTCTGCCGGTATTCCAGGCTGAGCTGAGCAATCAATTCTTTCGCGTTACTATAGCTCATCGACTGCGCATTTTCCGGCTCAGCCTTACCCAGGTGCTCACAAAGCTTCCGAATACTGGCCAGTTGCTGCTCGGTAATAGGAGCATTAGGAGCAGCCTCCGCGCTCCCACTGCCATTGCCGTTCGCTTTACCATTACTGCCGCTAGCAGCCGAGCGCATAGTCACGATAGGCTTACGACTATTATCGTTGGTGCTGTCGTTGCTTTCGGCAGGTGGGGTAGAAGTGCTGCGCTCTACGGGGGCATCTACAATGCGATGCTGTTCATCTAGTTCAGGCGCAAATTGCGTTCCATACCCTAAAGCTGCTAAAGCACGACCTATTGCTCCTGTTTCAGCTTTCTCTCCAAAGTCAGCAAAATTGGCAGCACTCTCAGATTTAGTGCCGGTAGCTCTGCCTCCTTTGCCATCAGTCACTACCGCCCGATAGCGAGCATAACCTCTAGCTTTCTTAATTACTTTCTCACTACGTCTCTTCTCAGAATTCCAAACATATGTCTCTGCTTCTACTTCACGATCCAGCTCGTACTCAAGCTCCTCGGTATCAATAGTACCCTCTGGACATATCGATCGAAACCAAACTAATCTCCATTGCACAGGTAAGTAGTCCTTAGAACCCTGGCTGGACTTGAGTTGCATAAGATGTTCATTAGGGTTAAAAGTACGGGTACGTTGCTCTTCACGGTTCTGCCCGTCGTTCTGATCACTCATCTCTTTCTCCTTTATTTATTAGAAACTTTGTTCTAAAAATTATACCGCACACATCATGTTCTGTCAAGTTGCAGCTAGGGATACATTCTTTTTGAGGAGGAGAAAGGCGGAAAAAACCTAGCATGCCTTCTTCAGATCATGCACGCGGCGCAGGGTCAAGGGAAGCACCGAAATATAAGCGAGCCGAAAAATGCTGGCCGAGGTCTGCCAAGATGCAAGCCTTTTGCCAGATTTGAGATCCACTATAGAAGCAGGACGAAGAAACTACCGATGACAGATCGTTAACTCTTCTTCCATTGCCGAAACACCTCCAGCAGCTCTTCTTTTGTTTCGGGAAAAACTGGTTCTTGCGCGAGGTTACGTAACATGCCGATAGTCAATCGTACCTGTTCAATGTAATTCCTACAGCCGGGACAGCCCGCGACATGTTCCTCGAGTTGCGCACGCTTCTCTAGCAACAGTACGCCTTCGAGATAATCGGTGACAAGTTCCACGACTTCCTTACAGACAAGCCCCTGAGTGGTTGTCATGTCAGTATGACCCTTGTTCATTGAAGTACGGGCGAAAAGCCTTCTGAACCAGTTATACATGCCGCTTCTCCTTCACATTCCCTCGTTTTCATCGAAGTACTGCTCAAGTGCACGCCGAACTTTAGACCGTGCCCGGTGAAGCAGTACTCTTTGATTCGCCTCAGAAATACCGAGAACGTTACAGATTTCTTGTGATGTCCAACCTTCAATATCATGTAGCCTGATGACGCTACGCTGGCTGGAGGGTAGTGCTTCAGTGGCCAACATGATGCATGCATAGGTTTCCTGCGAAAGAAACCGCTTCTCGGGAATTTCGTCCCAGTTAGCCGGCAGAGATGCCCACTGCCCTGGCAATTGAGAATCTGATGGCAAGAAACGATCAGGATCCACAGCAGGCTCATCGAAGTTGACTTCCAAGTCCGATAGCGAGGAGAATGGGACGGAGCGTCTCTCGCGCAATGCACGTGTTTTAGCACAGTTGGTGAGAATGCGAAAGATCCAGGTCTTCAGAGAAGAGCGCCTCTCAAAACGGTTGAGTCCCTGAAGCACTCCCAGCCAGGCTTCTTGAACGACTTCTTCAGCGACTGCGTGCTCAGGAACATAGATCATGGCAAGACGAAGCATTGTAGTATGATACCGATCAATCAAAAAAAGAAATGCATCCTCGTTGCCATTACGGAGCATCTCTATCAAATGCAACTCATCCTGGCTTGCTAGCTGGTTTATTCCTTCACTCATCAACTTTTGCTTTCTATTTGGCCAAGAACACTGCGGTTTTGTATTGGCTTGAAGCGGTACTAAAAAAGTATATCTTGCCGTCACGATGCAGTCAAGCTAAAGTATAGGCTGGCAAATACAGAAGCGTAGTAAAATATGTGTATGTTCAATACCTATTCTCCTTAGAAAGGCAGAGGTTGATACAAAAATGGAAAACCAGAGAAATTTGCCGATGACACTCCTCTTTGTTGGTGACGTCATGCTTGGACGGCTGGTGAATGCCGTCCTTCAGGAAAAATCTCCTGCCTATCCGTGGGGTGACACGTTATCATTGTTCCAGCGTGCCGATGTGCGTTTCTGTAACCTTGAGTGTGCCATTTCCGATTGGGGAACTCCCTGGTCGGCCACTCCAAAGGTGTTTCACTTTCGATCAGATGCCAAAAACATTGAAACCCTCACAACTGCCCACATTGATGCTGTCTCACTTGCAAATAACCATTCGCTGGATTTTGATTATCAGGGGCTCTTTGACACGATGAGTAATTTGCATGCCGCCGCAATTCATTATGCCGGTGCAGGCGCGACCCTCACGGATGCTTCTGAACCTGCCATCTGGGAAATGAAAGGCAAGAAACTGGGGCTTATCGCCTTTACGGACAATGAACCAGCTTGGGAAGCAACCGAAGAACAGCCAGGGATCGTCTATGTTCCTATCGCACTGGCAGATAAGCGAGCTGTAAAACTTCTAGAACAGGTGCGCAACATAAAAGATGTAGTCGACTTTCTGGTCGTCTCGGCTCATTGGGGACCAAATTGGGGATACACTCCCCCGGCGGAACATATTCCTTTTGCTCATGCTTTAATTGATGCAGGTGCTGATATTATTTTTGGTCATTCCTGCCACGTGGTTCGAGGTATAGAGCTCTATAGAGGAAAACCAATTCTGTATAGCACGGGCGATTTTATTGACGATTATGCCGTTGATGAAAGAGAGCGAAATGATCAGAGTTTTGTGTTTGTTGTTGAAACAGATGGACAGGCCATAGTTCGTCTTCTGCTTTATCCCACAGTCATTGAAGCATTCCAGGCAAGACGTGCCAGGCCCAACGAGAGAAACGCCATTGTTACCACTATGCAAAGGCTCTGTATGCAACTGAACACTGCGACGACTTGGAATGAGCAAGAAGAGCGTCTTGAGGTTCGGATAAATCAGCCTATCTCTTAAAGAAAGGCCCACTTCGCTCAGCTCCCCAGCCCTCGCCCCTATGGATCAGATGTGGATGGCATCAAAGCCAGTCCCGACCTAGCTTATAGGCTTTTCTGCTATGTGCCATTACACAAAATTAAGGCAGACCAACTCATACATTATCCTCTCGTTTTCTAGGTCGTTGTGCCATCTCGACTCGTCCAGCGCACGTCTGTCTGAACTGGCCTGGTATGAGCACGCTCAGTTGATAGGTTTTCGCGTCGTAGCCTTGCCAGATGTCCATATATTGCACGTACATATCAAGTGGAAACTGTCCGGCTGCTGGAACATGATTGCCGACTGCGACCCCACTGATGGCCACGTTCAGCAGGATATACATAAGTTGCGACGGGATTTCTGCAACGGTGGTGATACGCCGGATGGAGAGGCCGTCAAAGTAGAACTCAATGTAGGTTGGCTGCCAGTCCACGGCGTAGGTGTGATACCCTGCGCTCATGTCGGGGACAGTGGTTGACCCACCATCGCTGCCTACTCCGCCGTTTGAGGGAAAATGGATGCCGCAATTGAGGGTCGTCGCCGACTCGAAGATCTCACAGATGTCAATCTCATTGTTGGCATTGTAGGTCGTATAAAGCATCCAGAAAGCAGGCCATACGCCATAGCCAGCGGGAAACTTGATAGAGGCCTCGAGGTAGCCATAGCGCAAGGAGACCGCATTATAGGAAGCGACCATGCCACTCGTATACGTGCCACCACCCACCGAGGGATTGCCACCACCTGTATTGCGACCTTCGAGCACAAGCTCGGTGCCAGACTGAAATACGTTGGCTGGCAGATACGTCTCCAACTCACCGTTATACGTGGCGGTATTGCCCCATTTGTATTCTCTGGCCCACAACAACATGTCGGCTGCCCTCGCGGTATAGACCAGGTGCATGCTGCCTGCGCGATAGTGGGCCCCAACCCGCGCAGGCGCAAGCGCCGTCGCATAGATCGCCACTTCGTCCAGCGTGCCAGGAAAATAATCCCCAGTGTAGGCTGGATTGCGTCCAATATTGAGCGGATATCCTGATGAGGCAATCGGGCCAGGAAAATTCATTGAGTTGTTGAGGACGCCATTGATGTAGAGTTTCATTGTCGGGCCATCCCACGTACAGGCGATGTGATACCATGTGGTGGCCACAAAATCGTTGCCGATGATATACAAGCTGGCATTGCTTGTCCCATTGCCCAGTCCAAAGTTGCCGCCCAGTCCGCCATGGGCAATAACGACCTGGACGCCTTTGTTATCAGCGTCTGTATGGCTATTGGCGATGACACGCGCATCTCTATTGAGCGCGGAGAGCGACGGCACATATAGCCAGAACTCGATGGTGAGCTGGCTCAAAGTACTGAGATCGAGGTTCGGGGGCAGCGCGATATAGCCCGTTGAACCATCAAAGAGCATGGCTCCGTTGGTGTCACCCTGGATAGCGCCCGCTTGGTTGAGGCTGATTGTCCCGTTGAGGGTCCCATTATATCCGCTCGTCGTCGAGTCATGGGCTGTGGTGCCGCTTGTCTCGCCTAAGCGATAATAGGCAAGCGGGCTATCTGCCAGCACTGCCGTTGTGTAGCTACTCATAAAGAAAACCTTTCTTGCGAACCGTGAGGTCACACGTTGCCAGGAAGCCCCTTCTGTTTTTCATGATGCTGGCCTCTTCTCCCTACCATACCTAAGCTTGTGGAGCAGGGCCGGGAAGAGGTCGTCAAGCTTCTCCAATACGTTGGAAATGCAAGCTTTATCAGAGGTATCTCCCGCAGAGCCGAAAAAAATAGAGGATTACCCTCTCCCCCACTCCATGTTATACAATAATACCATCTCTATATACTCAATGCATGAGTATAACCCTATTCACATACATGAGGCACAATCTATGACATCCACAAGCATCTATAACGAAATACAGGCAGCATTAAAGCGAGGCGAACGTATAGCCGTAGCTACCGTTGTCAAAACCATTGGCGCAGCTCCATGTGGAGTGGGAACGAAGATGTTGGTGCGAGCGGACGGCACGCTAAGCGGCAGCTTTGGAGGAGCGAAGATTGATGGGCAGGCCATAGAGGCAGCAATGCAAGCACTACGGGAAAGCCGCTCCTCACTGACCCATGTCCATGTGGAGCCGGAACTGGCGGTGGGCAGTTGTGGAGCAACACTCGAAGTGTTTATTGAAATACTACACCCTGAACCACGTTTGATTATCGCAGGCGCCGGTAGCGTAGCCCAATCCCTGACTCGTTTAGCGGCTCAACTGGATTTTCGTATCGTAGTTGTGGATGACCGGCGTGACCTGGCCGACCCACAAATATTCGGTGATAAAGTGCAGTTGACTTTTGGCGACATTCCTCAGACGATCCGCGAACTGGAGCCAGACGAGGCCAGCTGGATTGTCATCGTCACACGCGGCCACAACCTGGACAAGGACGCACTACGAGCAGCACTGGAAACACATGCACGCTACATAGGCATGATCGGCAGCCCTGGCAAAATCAAGAACATCTTCCGCCATTTATTAGAAGAAGGCATCTCGCGTGAGCGTCTAGAACAGGTACATTCCCCCATCGGCTTAGATTTGGGCGCAGAGACACCTGAAGAAATCGCCTTGAGCATCGCAGCTGAGATGCTCATGCTGCGCAAGCATGGCAGTGGTGTACCGCTCAAAACAATGCATCACTTCCTCGACGAAGTCGTCCCCGCCGAAAGCAAATAATCTCATGGCAGGAAGGATATTCCATGTTTCATAGCCATACCACCAGCCACCATGACGACCGCAAGGGTCGTCACTACTATATGACGACTTCGCCGACCGATGCCCTCGTATATAGTAGTGACGACCCTTGCGGTCGTCATGCCGGACGCGCTCGTCATGTCGACTACAATCATCATGCCTATCTTGCAATTACCATCCTCTCCCTCATCATCCTAGCATCCTGTAGCAGCAACGTCCCACCAGACACGGTCAACCATACTCCTACGCCATCAGTCATCCCGCCTTCACCCACCCCTACAGCTATCGCTACCAGCACACCGACCATCAGTCCAGCACCAACACACTACACCTCCCATGTGATCTTACGGGGAACGGCCCGCCCCGATGACATGATTTTCGATGCCCAGGGACGAGTAATCTTCAGCGATTTTTACAACGGCACAGTCAGTCGCATCAACGCAGATAGATCGGTCACCGTACTGTTACGCGGCATCGCCGGACCAGAAGGTCTGGTCATCTTGCAAAATGGCACGATGATTATTGCAGAGCAGCGCACCAATCGTATTCTCGCCTGGACAGGCGGCACGGCAGCCCTAACCGTACTGCGAGCATTACCGGGCACACCAAGTACGGCCCAGTGTAAAGATGGAGTGGATGGCATCGCCTTTGATGCCACCTCCAATACTATTATTGTACCGGACAGCCCTACGGGTGAAGTCTATCGCATGAGCCTGGATGGCAAGACATTGACAAAGTTGGCCTCCGGTATTGTCCGACCGGTGGGAGCGGCGGTCGATACAAAGGGAAATATCTATGTAGCCGATGAATGTGGTGGTGCGCTCTGGCGTATTGACCCTACTGGCAAAACAACGCGCATCGGTGGGTTTGGCATGCCTGATGATGTGGTCATCGATCCCCATGGTAATCTGCTGGTCATTGACCTCTTGCCCTCAATTCACGCACTGATTCGTCTCCATCTTGACACTGGTAAACGGGAGACACTGGCCAGTGCAGGCTTTATCGAGCCACAAGGCTTACTGGTATCGCCAGATGATACAATCTATGTATCCGATGATTACGCGAATATAATTGTGGAGTATATACCAGCATGAGTAAGCTTACGTCTATGGCCGAGGCCATTGCACATTATGTACCTGATGACTCCTCTGTAGCCATCAGCCTGGCCTTAGAGCAAATGATACCTTTCGCGGCAGCCCATGAAATCATCAGGCAGCACAAGCGTAACCTGACACTGATCGGCCCTATTTCTGATATCCTCTTCGATCAGCTGATCGGTGCTGGTTGTGTCGAGAAGATTACGGCAGCCTGGGTGGGTAATGTCAGTGAGGGTCTGGGACACTGCTATCGACGAGCAACCGAAAAGTCCATTCCTCGCTCCCTCACCATTGAAGAGCATAGCAACTTCACCATCGCACTGGCATTGAAGGCAGCAGCCATAGGCTCACCCTACATTCCCACACGCTCAACCTTGGGCAGCGATCTGGCCACGCATAATTCCACTTTTCGCCAGGGAAGTTCACCCCTCGATGACACTCCGCTCCTGCTTGTGCCCGCCGTGCAGCCAGATGTGACCATTATACATGTGCAGCGCAGCGATGAGGACGGCAACGCCCACCTATGGGGCAATCTGGGCATCTGCGAGGAGGCCATGCTGGCCGCGAAAGATGTCATTTTGGAGGCCGAAGAGATCGTCCCACGCGAAATTATCCTGAGCGACCCCAACCGCGTCGTGGGACCATCGTTCAAGGTAAGAGCCGTCGTTCATGCCCCCTGGGGTGCCCATCCCTCTCCCGTACAGGGCTACTCCAACCGCGACCACCAGTATTATCACGAGTACCACGAGCAAACCCGCACCGTAGACAACTTCCAACAATGGCTTGAAGAATGGGTCTTGAGCATACCCGACCGCACCACGTATATGCAAAAGCTCAGTGAGGAGCGCATACAAGCTTTGTTAGTGAGAGAACATCGTTATGCCGCACCGGTGGATTATGGATATTGAGGGCTTGCATGTAACGGAATATATATGTTACAATTACTCTATGAAATGGACAATTGAATATTTTGAGCAAGCAGACACAACTCAAATTGAATACTTTAATAGAACTGCTCTCCGCACTGCATTTGACTGCTGATATTACGCTTCGTCCTTCTAAGGAAGGAGAAGGACCTATCAAGGTCGCAACGGTACTCACATCTGAATAAGCCTCGTAAGGAGCAACACCTATGCAATACACCCCGCAGGAATTGATGGTCGTCTGCGCAGCACGGCAAATACAGGACGGTGAACACGTCTTCGTAGGTATGCGCCTGCCACTGATCGCCTTCGCGCTGGCGAAACACACTCATGCACCACATTGCGTCGGACTCTTCGAGAGTGGAGTAGTGCGCGATACACCCGCTGAGGAATTGCTCTATACCATGGGCGATCCACCCAATATCACGAATGCATTGTGGACAACAGGCACATTGAACGTCATAGGTTTGATGGCGGCTGGTGAAATACATCTGGGCTTTATTGGCGGTGCCGAGATCGACCACTACGGCAATCTGAATACAACGGCCATCGGCAGCTGGCAGCATCCCACCGTACGTCTTCCAGGTAGTGGCGGTGCAGCAGATATCGCATCGTTCTCGCAACGGCTGGCCATCATTATGCAGCATGATCGCCGCCGCTTGCGAGAACGGGTAGATTTTGTGACCAGTCCTGGCTATGGCTATCCCGACGCCCAGGGGCCTGCCGGTGCAGCATGGCGTAAACGAGTCGGCCTGCCCAGGGGGGGCCCTTCAGCCTTGATTACGACGCTGGCAGTATTTACCTTTGATCCAGAAACGGGAGAAGCAGTGTTGTCCTCGTATCATCCCGGCACCACAATAGCCCAGGTACAGGAACAGACAGGCTGGCATCTGCGGGTGGCTCTCCACGCTCAAGAGACGATTCCTCCAACCGAAGAGGAACTGAGAGTGATCCGCGAACACGATCCACAGGGCAAATGGACGAGATAACCTCCCTTTAGCTTTCTCCTTCCCTCTATGAGAAAACCTCTTCCACAAAGGTCACTTGTTCTGGCTGTTCCTTCATGCTCCTCCTTCTCTTCAGCATAAGTCGCTTGCACGAGTAAGTTTTACGGAAGGCTTGCCAGGTATTTCAAAGCAGTCACGCTGGGAAGGAAGCAGTAGAGGCTTCCCCGCGTGATCACAAAACGAGAAAACCCCGTCACCTTTTTGGTACCACCAGAAGAGGGTATCAAGAATTTGCTCTGCTGAGGAGTATTGTTACCCACAAGCGGATCCTGCATATTGTTCAAACCAACGAAGTCGCCCTGATTGATCCACGTACTCATGATGAATTCAAATTGTTGTGCAAGATTTCCGTTAATGAACAGGCCCAGCAGACCACGTTCGATGCCATCATTGCGATTGGTGGGATCGTACGGCGGCCCATAGGGCATTCCTCGTCGCACAATCCGGCGCTTATGACCGCTACCACCGGCTATCACTTCGCTGCGAGGGTTGGTACGGCGCATATGGGCACCTTGAGGGCAGCGGAATCCGTTCTCGTCGCCCGGTACATAATCATAGTTGTTGATCTGATCGGCTGCGATCGGCGGGTCCGGTGTATCGCTATCCGGCGAAAGCACCAGGGGAAGCCCATTGCGCCAGCGACCACAGAGTTTCGCAGCCAGCATTTCGACACTCATCCCAACCAGAGCTGCCGTCCCCTGAAGAAATTGCTCGAAGGCATCCACCTCTTGCCTGAGAATACGAAAAGCCGCAAAGCTGCCGTTGATCCCCAGTTGATCAGGTTTGGGCACAAGATACCCGTACTGCTCCGAGAATTGATAGTGATACCCCAGCAAAAATTCCCCTGTAGGGGCAACAGGCTGTGCGTCGGGAATCTCCTTTGAAGGTGCTCCATCGATGGTGGGCTGTGAAATGCCATCGGTGTAGCCGAAGTGAACACGACCGTCGGGCAGAGCGTTTCCGTCGTGATAAGACACCTCGCTAAGGGCTCCTTGCCCGGCAAAGAGGGTGCGCAGAAGTGTGGTTTGCGACTCCAAAACATCACAGCTCTGCGCATATAAGAAAAGCAGCAGATGAGGAGGAGGTTTTTTTGGCCCACCTACGACCCAGTTTTCAGGCGCACTCTCAGCGATGTCGCCTACAATGGCAGCTCTAGCTGCCGAGCCAGCGATAAACTCAGGCGGGAACGACCCCAGCGTCTCCTGCGAGAGTTGGAGGTTCTTTAAACCTTCATACGTCAATCCGATATTCAGACAGTAATCCGGCTTTCCGGTCCACGGAGGAGCTGTGGTGATCTGGATAGGCGATGTAGCATCTCCATTCACCAGACTACCAAGGAACTGTTTCGACCCGGCCACATCCTTGATCTGAAGAACAAAATGGCGCACAAAGGGCATTCTGTAGCCGCGCAGAATAAAGCCCTGCACATCGGCAAGATTGAGAGCTGCCATGGTATCTCGTCCTCACTGAGCTGTTTGCTATCCCTGACTGCCTTTTTGAAGATCCATAATATTCACTACTGTCAGATCAGGAAAGGCACTGTAGAAGTATGGTACGGCTACGTTGTACTTCCGAGAAAAGTCAATAAATGCCTGCAAATTCTGGGGATCCTCAACCGGTAGTGGCGGAGATTCTACAGTATGCCCAAATAGGGCATCAAAGACAGGCCCCAGAGCTTCGGCAAAGTCCTGGACATAGGAGGGAAAGTCTCCGTCAAATTCGGTGATGACGGCTACTTTCGTATTGTCATCGAGAAACACCACGCGGGCGAAATGGACAATGTTGAGGGTCTGAAAAGCTTTGTCCATCTGATCTTTTACCGATCCCAAGAGTTGGGTAAGGGCCTGATAGTCATCCGGGGACTTGACCGTCAACACAAGAGTAAGCGTATTTTGCATTTCTACCTCCCTGGTAATAGCAAGTTGAGAGGGCGACCACCAGGATCGCCCCTCCATTTCGAGCAGAACAGGTATAACATGTAGGGGCGACCCTGGTGGTCGCCCTCTCGAACACCTTCCAATAGAAAGACGTTGATGAGCGGCTTTTTTTCGTAGCAATTTCGCAATTTATGCTATATTGATCCTTTCGCCCATACTTGCTATACTCCTTTTAGATTATCTGTGCGATGTAAAGGAGCGCCTCATGATTCCAACGCTGCATATTTCTCTACTAGGCAAGTTCCTGCTTGTCTCTGGTGACACGCCTGTAACGACTGTCGATTGGCCGCGCCTCCAGTCGATGCTGGCCTATCTTGCCCTCCATCATACGACCTCCCTATCCCGCACGCACCTGGCCATGCTACTCTGGCCCGATTCAACTGATGCACAAGCACATACGAATCTGCGCCACCTGGTGTATCGCTTGCGTCGTAACCTTCCCCATGTTGACTCCTTCCTGCATATAGATAAGCAGACGCTCCTTTGGCGCTCCGATGCACCCTGGACGCTGGATGTAGCTGACTTTGAACGCGCCATCGCTCAAGCGGAGCAAGCACAGAGCAAAACCGAGACGCAGAAGGCGTTAGAGACTGCAGTTGAGCTGTACCAGGGTGATCTCCTGCCGGGCAACTATGATGAGTGGATTGTGTCAGAGCGCGAGCGATTACGCCAGCTCTTTCTCAGAACTCTGGAACGGTTGATTGTACTCCTCGAACAAGAGCGCGACTACCCGACGGCTATTAACTACGCCCAGCGACTGCTGCACTACGACCCATTACATGAGGCAACCTATCGCCACTTGATGCGCCTGTACGCTGTGAATGGTGAACGAGCTACCGCTATTCGCACGTATCATGCCTGTGCTACCGTCCTAGAACGTGAGATGGCAGTGCCACCAAGTAGGGCAACCCGGAAAGTCTATGAGCAGCTTTTGCAGAAGGACGCACCATCCGTCCCCGCGGCTGCTCCTTCAGCGGCATTGGCAACTGAAATACCGCTCGTCGGCAGGCAGCAGGAGTGGGCACAGCTACAGATTGCCTGGCAGAACGCGTCTGCTGGAAAGCCGCATCTAGTGGTATTGTCGGGGGAAGCAGGTATCGGTAAGACCCGGCTGGCGGAGGAACTGCTCACCTGGGTTGGCCGACAAGGCATAACCACAGCAAGCGCACGCTGCTATGTCGCAGAAGGTGAGTTAGCCTACGCGCCTATCACTTCCTGGCTACATACAGACGCCCTGCGCCGGAGATTGACAACTCTCGCCGACACCTGGCTGATGGAGGTAGCACGCTTCGTGCCGGGTATCTTGACGGAGCGACCCGATCTTCCCGCTCCCGGACCATTGAGAGAGAGCTGGCAGCGTCAGCATTTATTTGAGGCCCTGGCACGGGCTGTGCTGGGAGCAAGCCAACCCTTGCTCTTGCTGATCGATGATTTGCAGTGGTGTGACCGCGAGACACTCGAATGGCTACACTATCTGCTGCGCTTCGACTCGCGAGCCCGCATACTCATCGTCGGGACACTGCGCCCCGAGGAGGTGACCGCAGAGCATCCACTGGCATCTTTGCGAGCCGCCTTGCGCAGCAGCAGGCAGATGACAACGATTGCGGTCGAGCCCCTGAACGCCAACCAGACGGCGTCCCTTGCCTCACAGGTAACCAGACAGCAACTCGCCCCAGACCTGGTGACCGATCTCTATAAAGAAACCGAAGGTAACCCGCTCTTTATTGTGGAAACTATGCGTATGGGTGTGGAAGCAATCAGGGAAAAGGAGCAGCTAGCGCAAGTAGATCCGCATAGTTCAAAACTGCCTCCCACCGTACAGGCGGTGATTGCTGCACGCCTGGAACAACTCTCACCGCAGGCGCGTGACGTGGTGAGCCTGGCCGCCACCATTGGGCGAGCATTCACATTTTCTGTACTTGCACAGGCCAGTAGCGGCGATGAAGATGCCCTGGTCAGTGGCCTTGATGAGCTATGGCAACGACGGATTGTGCGTGAACAAGGGGTGGATGCCTATGACTTCAGTCACGATAAATTGCGCGAGGTAGCTTATGCAGCCTTAAGCACTGCACGACGGCGTTTGCTCCATCGCCATGTGTTCGAGGCATTACTCACTCTGCATGCTCCGCCGGCTCAGTTAGCCCAACACGCATTGGCCGCCGGGCTGTTTGAATCCGCCTTCAGTTTCAGTGTCGCCGCCGGAGATGAGGCGCGGCGTTTGTTCGCCCGCAGGGAGGCGAGAATGCATTACATGAATGCACTTGACTGCTTGTCCCATCTGCCCATCGACCGCACTAGAAGCACAGATACTTTACATACGCCCTCCTCGGCAGAAACCTCCGAGCAACATGTAGTGCAACTCAACGAAGTGGAGGTGCTGGTAAAAGTTCTGTCTAATACCACAGAAGCCGAGAGGCCATTGAACCTGGCTCACATCCACGATTGGATGGGGCGCATGCACTACTACCACAATGATCGACGAGCAGCACTACATAGTTTCCACAGCATGCTGGCAGAAGCACAAGAGCGGGGTGACGAAGAACTGATAGCCATCTCCTCTAATATGATTGGCCGCCTCATGGTTCATCAAGGGTACTTTGGTCAGGCCAGACCGTTCCTGGTTCAAGCCATTGAGGCGTTAGAACGAGCTGCTAATTGGACAGAATATGTCGACGCCATTGGCTATCTGGGTATAGTTCGTGCCGGACGTGGTGAGTGTAAAGAGGCAGTGGAGGCAGTTCAACGCGCCCTAGAAGCACATCATCTTACCGCCGATGCTTTCTGCCACAGCCACATCGCTGTAATGTGCATCATAGGTGGAGATATGGAATGCGCATTGGAGGAGAGTCGAGCCATGGTCAGCATTGGAGAACAGTCCGGCGATCGGTTTGCTGTTTACATAGGTCATGGCATACAAGCATGGGCTGAGATTCGCCTGGGCCATCATGAGGAGGCCTTTACACGTATAGTACAACAGCAAGCTCTTGCTAGAAACCTCGGTGAGGAACGACTTATCCTCGAAGATATGTTTGCCGCTTTCAAGGCCGAAATAGCACTTCAAGCTGGTCGCATCGAAGAAGCCCTGGCTCTGGCGGAGGAAGCAGTAGCCAATGCTCAAGCTATCGATGGTAAGTACGCCGAAGGGTTGGCCCGACGGGTACAAGGACTCGCCTTTGCCGCTTGCACTCCACCGCGCTGGGAAGAGGCCCAAGCACATATGGCCGCCAGTCTCCAGGCTTTCGAGAAAGGCGAATTACTGATGGAGGCAGTTCGCATCCATCAGGACTGGGCCTTGCTCTGCCATGACCACCACGATCTTCCCCAGGCACTCTTCCATTTAGAGCAGGCTGCTGCTACCTTCGAGGCATGCGGGCTCCTTGAAGAACGAGAGCGCATACGTAATATGATCACGGAATTAGAACAACCTACTCATTGCGCTGACTAACTCAACATACCTCTCCATGCAACGCTCCACTCAACGTTTACTAAACGCTGCCCCCGTTATACTCATAACGAATGGTACAGTGAGTCCTTCATGATGATGTAGGCCAGCTATACTACCTTGCAGAGCGCCTGGCCGAAGGGCTGTGTCTGGGAGACACTAATAGCAAGACACGCGAGGACCCTGTCTGGGAGACAGGTAATCGTTGGCGGTCTGTCTTTCAAGGGCACAATCATCTGGCGCATCAGCAGGAGAGCAAACATGAAACAACAGCAATACAGTTCGCCTCCGTTTACGCTGTGGCTTTGCCAGGAGGAACTGGAGGGCAGTGAGACGGACAGGAGAATAGATATGGAACAACAGCAGCACAGTTCGCATCTGTTTACGCTGCGGCTTTGGCGCGAGGACCTGGGAGGCAGTGAAGCGGAGTGGCGCGGCAAAGTACAACACGTCACCAGTGGAGAAGTTCGCTACTTTCGAGATTGGCCGACCCTCATCGCCTTTCTGCAACAGGTGCTTTCGGGTTCAGGACCCAATACGAGTACGGATTGAGAATTGTTCAAAATCATAGAACAGGGTAGAGACAAGCTCTACCCTGTTCTCAGAAACTATAAACAGTCAAGTGTACAATCCTTCTGCTTCTATAGAAAAGCAAGGAGATCAAGAGCCATGTATACTAACAGGCATGAAGCGCTCAGCCAGATGAAGCCAGCCAAACTGGCAAGCCTGTGTATTGATGAACTTAAGCAGCGTCACAGCAACGAAGCCACTCATGATCTTTACTGCGTAGAACTCTTGCGTCGCGCTGTGATAGGACAGACGGATCAGGCCTGGTCATTATTGCAGCAATGCTTCAGCGAAACCATCCGAGCCTGGATACACAGCCACCCCAACCGCGATGTGGCATTACTTTATGACTCAGAAGAGAATCTGGTTGCTCAGACGTTCACGCGCTTCTGGTATGCCATGCATGAGCAACACGTAGAATTTACCAAATTATCTGCCGCACTGTGTTACTTTCGTGCAACCCTGAACGGTATTATGATCGATACCATGCGTTCCCATTTGCGTATGCAATTAAGAGAAATTTCGTTACCAGAGCCAGGTTGCTCTACAGAACCCATGGCAGAAGAACTCATTGACGAGCAGAACCTATGGAAGTGCATTGAGTCTCTACTCGTTGCTAAACGCGAAAGACGCCTTGCCTATCTCCTCTATTTTTGTGGCCTTAAGCCTCGAGAGATTATTATCCATTGCGCACAGGAATTTGACGATATCAAAGAAATCTACCGTCTGAACCGTAACATCGTCGAACGACTACGACGCAATAAGCAGCGATTGCGCCACGCACTTGATAGAAACCATTGAGCCGCCCGAGTTCGTTACTCCTTTAGGCCAAAAAACTCGAAGGTCGTCCCTACGGTAGGAAGCGCTTCAAGGGCTGGCTCCACAGAAATCGCTCCCGGAAGCTTGGCCGTTGATGCTCCGTCAAAATGGATGACCACATGCCCCAATTCGGCCAGATTCGCATTTGCACTCTCACCTACCGCCGTTACGCGATATGACTGAGGCTGCTCGTTAGCAGAAGATGGGGAGAATTTCAGATAATCCCCCGCGGCTAGCTCTGAGGCTAATTGCGTTCCATTATGCACCAATGCCGTGTCACGCAACTCTTCGGGAGCAGTCTCGCCAAAGAAAATCAAAATACCATAGGGGAGAAACTCGGGAACGAGAGACCCCATGGATTGAATCACCCCCCGGTACTTCAGAAAATGAACAGCCACATGCCCTCCTTTGAACTTTTCCGAAAACCTGTTTGAGAATGGATGAGATATGTAGTGACCCCCCTTGTGGGGGTCAGGCTCACTACCCAATCTCTTGGACATCCTCTGGCCTGACCCCTGAGACGAAGATGTCTTCTTTGATATATTGTATCAATGGCCCTGAAGGGGTACTGGGCTTGACATCAACTGTGAGCAACCTCTTCATTGGATAGACGCCAATACGAGCGGTACCTCCACAGTCGATGACCACGCAAGCAATCTGTTTCTCCGGTGCTGAGGAGCGGAAGCCATCAAATGCTCTCCCTCCTGTCAGGTCAGCAATGCGCTGGGCTACAGGGTGAATGCCTCCAGCCGTGACGCAATAAATGAGGTCTTTACCCGGCTGCGGCTCAATGGTGAGCGGGCCGCCCCAACCACCGCTTCCTTTGGTAACGCGAACTGCTTTATAAGCCATTCTTCACCTCCATGCAAGTGCATACCACGAGTTGCGCGTGAGGCATTGTTCACCTTTGCGCATTTTTGATATTTTTTGCAAATATATCGTACGATAGAGGACTTGTCAAGGATGGAAAGCCACACACAAATCATCATGCGGCGGATTGACACCCCCAATATATCGCATATACTATTCTCCAAAGGTCAGCTTTTTACCAGAGTAGCGGCAAATCCTTGATCCGCCGCGTGACCACTCACCCGTTATAGTATATACTTACATTAATAAGGAAGTACTGATGGTTTTGAACATATGAGCATACTGCACACATCATTATTTGCATCAAGCAAACCACAGACAATAGGCATAGGCTTGCATAATCTCGGAAGCAAGGGAGTCTTACGTGCCTCCAATGAGGTCATGGTCAAAAAAGTAGAACTGCACTATGGAGAAAGATGCGGCCATCTTCCTCTCGATGCCCCCAACATAGGCGTACTCGTTGAACTTCCCACCACGGCCATTCGCACCCAGATGGCCTATCTTAGTCAACTTTTTGGCAAAGATATTACACCCGTAACACACGGCGACCTCAAAGCAGCAAAACAGGAAGCAACAGCACATCCACCATTGGTCGTGCCTTACATCAACGTCCCCGAGACGGAAACATACGTACATAATGAACTAGGCGCAGAAACATGGGGCCTGCCAGGGAAAATGACCAGCCTACTGAAAAACAAAGCCGATTTCTATCAACTTGCTGACGAACTTCACCTGGATGGCTTTTACCCTCCTGATTATACTATCTCACGTCTCTCTACAGTCGTGCCAGAAACCCATCATTTTCTCTCTTGGGTAGAAGATATATACAAAGAAGCAGAAGTAGCCCATATCTATCCATTAGGCGTGATGCTCCGTGCGGCTGAATCAGATGGTAATTACGGCTGCTGCCTCCTCTATGAACATAAGGGACATATTGTAGTGGTTCCCAACGGAGATGGCCAACAATACTATACCAGCTGGCAAGACGCATTAGCCGCATCCCAGGCGCACCTTGCCTCCACCATGAATCCCCAGAAAGAAGAGCGCATCGTCATCAGCCGCTACATTGACTTTGTCGATTCACCCGGTATGTCCGTCGTCATTATGGATGGTCAGATCGAGTCGCTCCGTTGGAATGGACAATTGCAAAAGCAGGGCAGCAAAGCATGCGTCGGAACAAGTACCTATCTCCCCAAGAATACCTACCTCCAACGCATGCAACAGCAATATGAGGACGAGACGGCAGCTTTCTTTGAGGCTTTTTTGCGCAAGACAGCCGAGAAGTGCGGCCTAGACTTCGCTTCTCTCCGCGGCGTCGCCAACATTGATATCATGCTTCCAGGGGTACTGGAAAAAAAGCTTCAGGAACACAGAAAACAGCCACCAGCGAACTATCTCGCCGAATGTAATCCGCGCTGGACAAACTATACTGACGCGATTATGACCGTCCTTGGAGCCAACAGAAAAGAGCCGACCGTCTACAACATGAAGGCCGTCATCCAGCAGGGCATTTGCACCTTCGACAAACACCCCTTCCCTGCAAACGTAAACCCGCAAATCGTCAGAGAAGGTATTTGTGAAAAAGATGAGGTGTTGAGACAGAGCGGCACACGCATGATTTGCCGCATGGCGCATAATCCCATGGGCCTGATCTTTGCCGGCAATCTGTCCCAGGCCCAACAAGAACTCGACAACCTCCTCATCAGACTTGCTCAGGTTTCAACTGCCTAAGCAAAAGTGCAGAGGGAAGTATTGAGCCATAGAGAGGCACTCCTTTTGTCCTTTGACTGAGAAGTGGCAGGCTCAATCTTTCTGACCACCGCTATAACGGTACTTTGTTGACGCGGGAATTTTTCTCGCTTCAGAGCAATCAGCCAGTGTATTCTCAGATGCGAGAAGGGCAGGTTTCATCTGCCCTCACAAGAGTAGCAAGAAGGGAGTATTTCCCGTGTCAACAAAGTACCGATAATCGGTGGATTGTGAGTCACCAGAGTGGCTCTCAGGTGTAGGTTTTTTGCCATGGTGAGGGAGATCGCGTAGGGGCAGGGGCGGCGTGGAGCGGGGTTGGGGCCCTTGGGGCCAATACATTTCAATTAAGCTGGGGAGGGTCGAAGCCAGCTCGACCCCGACAGGCGTGCGGCTGGCTTGGCTCGGCGTTTCTTCATCAGGAGGTCAGGGGAGTCTGATGAGTCCAATGGGTCTAATGAGTCCGATGGGTCTAATGAGTCCGATGGGTCTAATGAGTCCGATGGGTCTGATGAGTCTGATGGGTCTAATGAGTCCGATGGGTCTGATGAGCGCAGCGCTGTCTCCACTCTCTGTAGGGGGAGAGCTTGCCTTTCCCCTGATTTGTTTCTTTGAAATGGATTGGTCCTTGTGGCTGCCCGCCGTTCCCTTGTCCTTCCCCAGTGCCTGAGCAAGACAGGTCTGCCTGCCCACGGACGCTGCCAAAGCACCTACACGTCCCAACGCCCTTCCCAAGCGGTTTCCCAACAAATCTACCCCTGAAAGCTCTCAGGGGTAGATTTGTTGGGAAACCGCTTGGGAACGGCTCTCGCGTAGGGGCGGGGCATCCTGTCTGGGAGACAGGTATAGCGTGGATGGGGGGTTGGGGCCCTTGTGGCCAAGACATTTCAAAGAAGACGTGTTGCCAGTCAAACGAAGCCGATGCAGCCGTGTCATCCCTTCGCTTCTCGAGAAGCGAAGGGATGACAAAGCGAGATGGTCTCGTCTTTGAAATGTCTTGGCCCTTGTGGCCGCCCGCTGCCGGGAGACGCTTGTTCGCCCAAGGAAAAATCGACCCGTGTGAGACCCCTTTCAGGGGTCTCACACGGGTCGATGGGGGTCATGAGGGTCAAGCCCAGAGATGAAAACGCCTGCAGGGATGCGGGAAAGAACGGCATCAGAGGAACAACGCGCACATCTCCCAATACTGCAAACACCTGGCTGACTCGACTCCCAGAATACTTCCGACCCTCGAACGGGCTTCCCAGGCCATTTAGCCTGCACTATACAACAAGCTCACAAAGCAGTATGGAGAGTTTCAATCCCGAACGGGCTTCCCAGGCCATTTAGCCCTCATAGAGTCGTAAAGCCGGATGGACATCGAGCCGTGTTTCAATCCCGAACGGGCTTCCCAGGCCATTTAGCCCCGTGCCATTTCCGCTGCTTTGCCTACAGGCATTGTGTGTTTCAATCCCGAACGGGCTTCCCAGGCCATTTAGCCTGGTTAAGTGCAGCAAATGCCGACAAACCAACCAGGGTTTCAATCCCGAACGGGCTTCCCAGGCCATTTAGCCGCTTTAACAGCCACAATTGTTTCATGATTTCCTGGGTAGTTTCAATCCCGAACGGGCTTCCCAGGCCATTTAGCCGACAGTACACCAATTGATATGACAGCTGCCTGTAATGTTTCAATCCCGAACGGGCTTCCCAGGCCATTTAGCCGACTAATCATAAAAGCGATACACCTGCTATAACGGTGTTTCAATCCCGAACGGGCTTCCCAGGCCATTTAGCCGTGGGCCATAGAACACCTCTTCTTTTCAAGTGCTAAGAGTTTCAATCCCGAACGGGCTTCCCAGGCCATTTAGCCTGTAAAGTACATAGGTATCTCCTGTTATTAAGTATTGTTTCAATCCCGAACGGGCTTCCCAGGCCATTTAGCCCAGGTCTGCTTCTCTCCAGATCTCACCCTTGAGAGTGTGTTTCAATCCCGAACGGGCTTCCCAGGCCATTTAGCCGAAGAAAGACGCGAGGCGCCCTCATGCCTTGTCTAGAGTTTCAATCCCGAACGGGCTTCCCAGGCCATTTAGCCACGATATTCTTTTTTGCAACTGCGATCATTCTAATCGTGTTTCAATCCCGAACGGGCTTCCCAGGCCATTTAGCCCTAGGGACTGTGCGGGTTGTCATCCAGGAGATGACGTTTCAATCCCGAACGGGCTTCCCAGGCCATTTAGCCCAAGACTTTCTGTAAGTTATCAACTGCAATAGTGCTGTTTCAATCCCGAACGGGCTTCCCAGGCCATTTAGCCAAAAAAACTGCTCAACTCGTGAAGTACTCACGAATTGTTTCAATCCCGAACGGGCTTCCCAGGCCATTTAGCCCGAAGAGGTTCTGGAGGAGTACGCCAACCGGGTTGACGTTTCAATCCCGAACGGGCTTCCCAGGCCATTTAGCCCAAACAACGCAGCAACAGACGCCAACCACGCCAGCGTTTCAATCCCGAACGGGCTTCCCAGGCCATTTAGCCCATAGTACGAAAAGGCACATTACAGAAAGGAATTAAGTTTCAATCCCGAACGGGCTTCCCAGGCCATTTAGCCCCTCCGCATTGTCCGGGTTGTACCGAATAGCCTTCCCGTTTCAATCCCGAACGGGCTTCCCAGGCCATTTAGCCAACAAGTACATCGCTTCTGGAGACGAAGATGGTATAGTGTTTCAATCCCGAACGGGCTTCCCAGGCCATTTAGCCCAAAAAGACAACAGCCATGCCAAGAAAGAGATTACTCGTTTCAATCCCGAACGGGCTTCCCAGGCCATTTAGCCTATATACATCAGTACCACTCCGGTACTATTTTGAATGTTTCAATCCCGAACGGGCTTCCCAGGCCATTTAGCCGGGGTCTGCAACGCAAGTATAATACTAAAGATGTGAAGTTTCAATCCCGAACGGGCTTCCCAGGCCATTTAGCCGTAGCCAAATTCCAACAATTCGCTGAAGAGCTTGGTGTTTCAATCCCGAACGGGCTTCCCAGACCATTTAGCCCCCATACCGTATTCTACCACTCCTTGCTTCTCTTACGGTTTCAATCCCGAACGGGCTTCCCAGGCCATTTAGCCATTTATCCGTAACAACCTCCAGGCACTCAGATCATAGTTTCAATCCCGAACGGGCTTCCCAGGCCATTTAGCCTACACTTATAGTATTTACCATTATCGCCCCATATTTCGTTTCAATCCCGAACGGGCTTCCCAGGCCATTTAGCCGGAAAGGTGGAATTAGTTTGTTTGGAATGTAGTTTTGGTTTCAATCCCGAACGGGCTTCCCAGGCCATTTAGCCGGGGTATTCGTCCGCGATTGGATCTCAGAACAGTCTGTTTCAATCCCGAACGGGCTTCCCAGGCCATTTAGCCAGGAGTATCGTCGCCGCCTCAACAGTATCAACGCCGGTTTCAATCCCGAACGGGCTTCCCAGGCCATTTAGCCTTAGAGACGATGGCGCAATTATAGCTAATGACGATGGTTTCAATCCCGAACGGGCTTCCCAGGCCATTTAGCCCATGCCGAACCACTGTTCGTGAGTCACACCCCACTAAGTTTCAATCCCGAACGGGCTTCCCAGGCCATTTAGCCGCATGAAACTTGAAGTCACATGAAACAGGCAGAAAGGGTTTCAATCCCGAACGGGCTTCCCAGGCCATTTAGCCTTTGGGGAGAGAAATCTCCTGCAGTGGACCAGTACGCGTTTCAATCCCGAACGGGCTTCCCAGGCCATTTAGCCGCAACAAGTTTATATCCAGGCAGCCATCCACTTGATGTTTCAATCCCGAACGGGCTTCCCAGGCCATTTAGCCAGTGGGCAATTTTCTCTGCAAAGCATTACATCCCTGCTGGTTTCAATCCCGAACGGGCTTCCCAGGCCATTTAGCCTACCTGAACAGGAGCTGCAGCAACTCGAATACTAACGTTTCAATCCCGAACGGGCTTCCCAGGCCATTTAGCCAATGAGGATTACTTCTTGGAAAGAGGTACTCGAATTGTTTCAATCCCGAACGGGCTTCCCAGGCCATTTAGCCGATACAAGATGTAACCTTTTCACTTTTCTGTACAGATGGTTTCAATCCCGAACGGGCTTCCCAGGCCATTTAGCCCCAGGAGATGGCACACCATTTAGGTTACCAATTATTGTTTCAATCCCGAACGGGCTTCCCAGGCCATTTAGCCGATGATTGACAGCGCTCTATCATGTTCGTCTATTGAAGTTTCAATCCCGAACGGGCTTCCCAGGCCATTTAGCCTAAGGATGGACGACGCTTTCCACGTTTCTATAATGAGTTTCAATCCCGAACGGGCTTCCCAGGCCATTTAGCCGATACAATGCGTATTGCGTTGCGATTCGTTATGATTGGTTTCAATCCCGAACGGGCTTCCCAGGCCATTTAGCCCTCGGCAATTAAATTGCCACATGCTGAACTTCTAAGTTTCAATCCCGAACGGGCTTCCCAGGCCATTTAGCCGCTGCTAGTTTTCCCAGCGTACGCAGAGCTGCCGGGACGTTTCAATCCCGAACGGGCTTCCCAGGCCATTTAGCCGTAATAAGAGCCTTATCAGCGATCAGCTTTGGATGGTTTCAATCCCGAACGGGCTTCCCAGGCCATTTAGCCGTCGAAGACGACCACCGGAATGGTGGCGTCTGTTTTTGTTTCAATCCCGAACGGGCTTCCCAGGCCATTTAGCCGCCAACATCTGGAGAGTCCTTCTTTTCTGAGTACGAGTTTCAATCCCGAACGGGCTTCCCAGGCCATTTAGCCGAGAGTTGCATTCGGCATGCCAACTCTCCTTTCTTTGGTTTCAATCCCGAACGGGCTTCCCAGGCCATTTAGCCTTACAATGCTTCAGTAGGCCGGATTTCCCTGACCTCGTTTCAATCCCGAACGGGCTTCCCAGGCCATTTAGCCTAGTCTGTCCGCTTGCTGGCGAACCAACTTTCCCTGTTTCAATCCCGAACGGGCTTCCCAGGCCATTTAGCCCCTGGAAAAGCTCTGGCTGCGGCGCCGTGATTATCAGGTTTCAATCCCGAACGGGCTTCCCAGGCCATTTAGCCAGTTTAATTTGCTATAGCAAACTATATTACTACCTGGTTTCAATCCCGAACGGGCTTCCCAGGCCATTTAGCCACAAGCCTGCGTAATGTCTTCTGCGGAAACCTGGTTGTTTCAATCCCGAACGGGCTTCCCAGGCCATTTAGCCTGTTGTGATAAAGAGGGCGATGGGATTACGCTTGCCAGTTTCAAACCCGAACGGGCTTCCCAGGCCATTTAGCCCTAGGCTACAATGTCTGGTATGGGATTCTCGTCGGCGTGTTTCAATCCCGAACGGGCTTCCCAGGCCATTTAGCCATCATGACAACACATACACCAGTTAGAGAACTTGCAGTTTCAATCCCGAACGGGCTTCCCAGGCCATTTAGCCTCAGGAAACGGATGCTCAAGCAACATAACTTCTTGAGTTTCAATCCCGAACGGGCTTCCCAGGCCATTTAGCCTACCAATTTTGCTTGGTGCATTTCTCAGCTATGAGAGTTTCAATCCCGAACGGGCTTCCCAGGCCATTTAGCCGTAGTAGGGGAGATCATCAGTTCCCTTGAACTGTGACAAGTTTCAATCCCGAACGGGCTTCCCAGGCCATTTAGCCACTAGCTGACATTTGCAACCTCCTTTACGAATAATCAGGTTTCAATCCCGAACGGGCTTCCCAGGCCATTTAGCCAGCGAAGATGCGCTCTGCTTCACGGACTGCGGCGATGTTTCAATCCCGAACGGGCTTCCCAGGCCATTTAGCCAAAGGAATGGTGGCGTGTCGGCCCGGCAGACTGCGTGTTTCAATCCCGAACGGGCTTCCCAGGCCATTTAGCCAACTGCATTGTTTTGGTCTATAGTTCCAGTTGGACAGTTTCAATCCCGAACGGGCTTCCCAGGCCATTTAGCCCCAAAAATGGCCGAAAGGCTGTCGTCCTGTTGCGAAGTTTCAATCCCGAACGGGCTTCCCAGGCCATTTAGCCAAAGTAATTGTTCTTGACGGAAGCAACAACCGCAACATCGTTTCAATCCCGAACGGGCTTCCCAGGCCATTTAGCCGGATTCCAGAGTTCTACCATGAATGAATACCCCAAACGTTTCAATCCCGAACGGGCTTCCCAGGCCATTTAGCCCGTCAAATACGTCGCGGGTACGCAAGC
>WNGL01004194.1_pt1 | contig 25272 bp, 24 predicted proteins | sample 5400591 | NCBI WGS metagenome assembly WNGL01 (sample SAMN13153377, study PRJNA577476) | soil metagenome | isolation source: 80 cm soil or saprolite under Garry oak tree replicate 1 | place: USA:California | collected 2016-06-15 | reverse complement strand
CTTCCTCGATAATGTGCCGGGTGACTTCGATCAGTTGCTCGTCGGTCGGCCGCTTGGCAGCGGCAATCGGCGATGCCCACTCCTGCGAGCCCATCGCCATCGCCGCGGTCAGTCTCTCCACCAGCGACGGCACTCTCTCTTCACGAGCCTGCACCTCGGCGATGCTCAGTCCCATGCGTGTGGCGACAGCATCGACGACCGCGTTGTCGAGCAGTGACCAGCCGAGCGTTTTAGCAACGATAGCGGCGACCTCCGAGCCTCCCGAGCCGTAAAGCCGCGAGACGGTGAGAATCGCCAAGGGTTAGTCCTGATAGGGGCGGCGGCGCTTCTCTTCGACGGCCCTGCCGTACGTTCCCGAATCTGATCGCGCGATTTTCTTGCGAGCGACGAGAGCCTCGAGAACAAGCTCGCAACCGGCCGCCACAACTGGCAGATCGTCCATTGGTGACAGGCCCGCCGTGTTCACCACCTGCATCAACCCCGGCACGCTGCCGAAGCCTTCGACGACTGCTTCGACCGGAACGTCATCGGTCACCTGCAGGGCGCCACCGACATCGAACCACATTATGATCTCGTCGGTGTTGATCCCGCCGGCGCGGTCCTGATAAGTCGCATCGGCCGCGCGACGAATCAGCTCGCGCGCAATGTTGTGTCCGCCGACCAGCTCGCCCTCGTACTCGAGCTCGATCTTGCCGGTGATCGCCGGAAGGGCAGCGTAAATGTCGGCAATCCGCGGAACGATGTCACGCTCGCCAGTCTGAATCGCGCGACGCTCAGCGTTCGATACGACGTTCTCGAGAACGCTGATCGGCATCCGCTGAGAGACGCCCGAGCGCTTGTCGATGCGCTTGTCGATGCGGGCCTCGAATGCGACACGCTCGATTACTTCGGCGATGAAATCCGGCACGCGCACTTTTCCAGCGCCGCGGGCGGTCCAGGCTTCCTGGTTGGTAATCGTCATGCCGAGCTCGACGGACTCGGGATAGTGTGTCGTCACCTCACTGCCGATTCGATCCTTGAGCGGCGTGATGATCTTGCCGCGGGCCGTGTAGTCCTCGGGATTGGCGGTGAAGCAGAGCATGACATCGAGAGGGAGTCGCACCGGATATCCTTTGATCTGGACGTCGCCTTCCTGCATGATGTTGAAGAGACTGACCTGGACCTTTCCGGCGAGATCGGGAAGCTCGTTCAGCGCGAAGATTCCGCGATTTGCCCGCGGCAGCATCCCGTAATGCATCGTGAGCTCGTCGCCGAGGATGTGCCCACCACGTGCAGCCTTGATTGGATCGAGGTCGCCGATGATGTCGGCGACGGTGACATCAGGAGTGGCGAGCTTCTCGACGTAGCGTTGATCGGGGTCGAGCCACGTGATCGGTGTGTCGTCCCCGGCTTCGTTGAGAAGATTCTTTCCGTACTTGGAGATTGGAGCGAACGGATTGTCGTTCACTTCACTGCCGGCGATGATGGGTAACGCCGGATCGAGAAGGGTTGTCAACGAGCGAAGTATTCGCGACTTCGCTTGTCCGCGAAGACCGAGGAGAATGAAGTTGTGCCGGCTCAGAAGCGCGTTGATGATCTGTGGCATCACCGTCTCCTCGTAGCCGATCACTCCGTGGAAGATCGCTTTTCGAGTAGCTAGGCGAGTGAGGAGATTCGCGCGCAGCTCATCTTTGATCGACTGGAGTCTGCGGTCGGGTGAACCGAAGGCAGAGCGCTTTAGTGCGCCAAATGTTTCTGGATAGACCGACAACCGATTCTCCGAGGGAAATTTCCGACTTCGAGACTTAATCTAGTCCGCGCGCAGGAGAGCAACTAGCAGGCTCTGCCCTTGACACTCGTTCCGGATGAGATAAAATTTCGCCCGCGCCAAAAACGGGCACTGCGACCGCGTGCACGGACCGGCGAATTATCCCACGTTTGCCTCTCAAGGAGATCGTAAATGAAGCGCCTGGCCCTTGTCGCCGCCGTCCTCGTACTTGCCGCATGCACCTCAAAGAAAGATGAAACAGCAACTGCCGACACTTCCGCTCCCGCGATGGCTCCGGCCCCAGCTGCGATGGACACCGGCATGAAGATGGATACGACCGCGAGCACGACCGCGACGACCACGACGACCAAGACCACCACCACGAAGAAGACCACCAAGAAGAAGTAAGCTTCTTCCCCGAGATCAAAAAGGCGCCACTAGACTGTGGCGCCTTTTTCGTTTTGTTCGATTTGCACGCTACACTCTCCGCCATCCCACCTCGCCTGCAGTGTGGTGCCTGGCGGAATCTCTCGCCTCACCATGCCCAAAGCCACGCCGCCGAATCTCGGTGAGAGCGCCGCACTCCGAATGTCGCCAATCACCTTTCCGGTCTCGTCGACCAGCTCGGCACCTTTCGGCGGTGCGGGCCGAGTCACGAATCGAATGCGGCGTAAAAAGCGATTTACGTGACCGCGGAAGTGTACGCGGGCGACAGTCTCCTGTCCGATGTAACAGCCCTTGGTGTATGAGATCGCGCCGAGCTCGTCGAGATTCGCTTCCTGCGGAAGTGTCGAGTCATCCATGTCGGTGCCCCATTGCGGGCGACCACTTTCGATGCGGGCAATTTCCCAGGTGTCTTTTCCTCCCGTCGCTATGCCCGCCGACTGAAACTTCCCTTTGAGCAAGCCGACTGCTTCACTCGGGATGAAGATGTCGAATCCCTCGAGATCCATCTCCGGAACGCGGGCAAGAATCACGGTCACGTTTCCAAATGGCCGGCTGATGTGACCATAGGGTGGAAGCGCGGCGAGATCCTTGTCGTCGACATCCATCACTCGCGAGACGACCGATCGCGCCGAGCGTCCAAAGACTCCGAAGTCGCTGAGCTCGGAGGTGAGATCGTGATAAGGCGCGAGACGCGGGTTGATGTACTTCCGCACCATCTCCTTCCAGCCGGTTGCAGCGGCGGCGGAAGTATCGATCAGCAATGAGTCTTCGAGAGCAAAGATCCTAAGATCGGCGACGATCTTTCCTTTCGGAGTCAGCGCCGCGGCGTACTGGCCTTCGCCCGGGACGAGCGCTGAAACATCGTTCGTCACCATGCCGGTTACGAGCTCGGCCGCTTTCTGTCCGGAAATGCGCATACGCATCCGGTCGCTCCGGTCAAAATAGAGAGCACCGTTATGGAGCGCGGAATACTCGTTCATCTCCGACATTAGCTGCAATTAAGCCAGTGCCAACAACGCGCGCTACTGCCCAAGAGTGGCGTACGATGCGTCGAGTAGATCGACTGGATGGATGGAGCGCGCGCTAATTTCAGCGCGAATCAGGCCGGCGCCGATTTGCATCAGACAACCCGGATTTCCCGTCGCGACCCAGGGTGCGCCAGTCGCCCGGATGTTGGCCAGCTTTGGTGCAAGCACCGCGTCTGATGTATCCGGCTCGATGAGATTGTAAATCCCGGCGCTCCCGCAGCACTGATCGGAATCATGAAGCGGGACGAGCTCGAGACCCGGGATCGCCGCGAGAACAGTTAGCGGCGCTTGCGTCACTCGTTGTGCGTGCTGCAGGTGACATGGCGCGTCGTACGTTACGCGAATGGGAAGCGGTCCGCCTTCCCGAGGACCGGCAGCAGCGAGGAGCTCGCTTATATCTCTGACCCGTGCGCCCACCCGCGCGGCCCGCTCGTGCCATTCGGGATCATCCTGGAGCAGGTGGCCGTACTCTTTCATGATCGCTCCGCAGCCGGCGGCGTTGACCGCGATGAACTGCGCACCCGATCGCTCGAACGCGGCGATATTTCTGCGAGCAAGAGAGCGAGCAGTCTCGAGATCGCCGGCGTGCGCGTGAAGCGCGCCACAGCATTTCTGTCCGGGCGCATCGAGCATTGCGTAACCGTTGACGGCCAGCACGCGCTGGGTTGCGCGGTTCGTGGCATTGAAGAGTCCATCCATCACGCAGCCGCGAAGTATTGCAACTTTGCCGCGGTCGCCACGCGTTACCGGTCGATACCGTGAGCGCTCGATCGAGCGACCGGTAGAGGCAAGCATCGCCATTGCAAATCCAAGCCGCCCTTTCATTCCGGAAAGAAGTGTTGGGATTGGCGTCGCCGCGAGAATTCGCGAGAAAAACATCGCTGGGCGCAGCAGCCACTCCCGGGCGAAGACAAACAGAATGAGTCGCGCGAGGAACGGCGTGGGTCTGCTCTCGCGCAGGGTGGCGCGCGTCGCTTCGAGCAGCTGCCCGTATGGTACACCGCTCGGACATACCGGCTCGCATGCTCTGCATCCGAGACACTGATCGATGTGTTGTTGCACGCTTGGGTCGTCTGGCTTGACGGTGCCCTCGAGCAGTGACCGCATCAGGAAGATGCGCCCGCGCGGACTGTCGTTCTCGTCCTCCAGATTCAGGTATGTCGGACAGGCCTGCAGGCAAAATCCGCAGTGCACGCACGCATTGATTCCCGGCAGCGCGTCGGCGAGTGGAGTGCCGGGGAGTGCACAGCCAGGCATCGGATCGTGCGGAAGCGGATCAGCGGGAAGGGCGGCAGTCACATCAGGTCGCCGAGTATGCCGGGATTGAGAATGTTGTGCGGATCGTACGCTCGCTTGATCCCCTGTGACAACGGATCGGAGACAACGCTTGGCGAGACCGCTGGCCAGATTTCGGGAGGAAGTTTTTCGAAGATAACCGCGGGGGCCTTGTGGGAATCGACCGAACCCCCGATCGCAGCGGTCCCGCTGTCGCCGTTTGCATCTTCCCCGCCGACTACAATTCTCAGCACGCCACGGCGCGGATCGATGGAAACGTAAATCCCACGAACATCGTCGCCGAGTATTCTCGCTGACGCTGCGCGGAACTGCACCGGCAGGCTGCTTATTCTGACCACAGTGTGCGCGCTTCCATCGAGCTGTCGAACGCGCATCCATATCTCTGACGCGGCCTCCTCTGGCTTTGCGATCTGCGAAAGCGCGTTCACCTGCGCTTTGACTACGGCATCGTTGCCGCCAAAGCGGATGAGACAAACTGGATGGTCGCCGAGCTCGAGTGCGCGCGCCGCAGTTCTGCTGAAGTACTGCAGGGCGTAGGGACTGAGCGCGGATTCGGCAATCACATGGATGACCCTGCCTATTTCCTGCTCGCTACCCTCGAGCGCGATTGCAAAAGTGCGATCGACCTTAGGCAAAGCATATAGGCGCAGCGTCACTTCGGTGATGACGCCAAGCGTCCCCCACGACCCTGTGAGGAGTCGCGAGAGATCGAAGCCCGCTACGTTTTTCACGACTTTTCCTCCGCCTCTCACCACTTCTCCGCGGCCGTTCACGAACTCGAGACCGAGCAACAGATCTCTCGGCAATCCGAAGCTCGATGAGAGTGGGCCAGCCGAAGCTGTCGCGAGCGTCGCACCGATCGTCCCATCGGATGTGCCATAGGGATCGAGCGGAAGCCATTGATCGTGCTCACGCGTCACCTGGTCGATTTTAGAGAGCGGAGTTCCTGCACGGACTGTGAGGGTCAGATCGCCGGGTACATAACCGACAACGCCGCTATCGTCGCGAAGCGACAGCGTCTTGTGCGCGCGCACGGGACGTCCTGCATCGAGCCAGCTCGATCGTCCCGCAATCCGTAGTGCAGATGCAGTCTCGACGCTTTCCTTGACTGCAGAGACTACTGCTTCCGTGCTCACCGTGCCGAAGGCCGTGCTGGCTCGGCCTCGAGTGGACGTGGCTCGGGAACTTCTGCGGGCGACTCCGCGATCCGCAAGCGACCACCCGAGACCGCGCGCCATTCCTTGCACGCGTGAACCGGAATGACCTTTCCCGGATTTGAGCGCCGCTCCGGATCGAACACCGAGCGCAGCTCGCACATCGCGTTGAGCGATGTGTCTGAGAAGATGGCCTCCATATATCCCAGCTTGTCGAGGCCGACGCCGTGCTCTCCGGTAATGCTCCCGCCTGCATCGATGCACGCCCGCATGATCTCGATCATCGCCTTGTGCACCCGCTCGCTCTCGGCCGGATCGTCGGCGCTGTACGCAATATTGGGGTGCAGATTTCCATCGCCGGCGTGAAAGACGTTGCACACGACTACGCCGTATTTCTCGCTGATGGCGTGAATCGTAGCTAGAACTTCGGGGAGCTTTGTGCGTGGAATCACCGCGTCCTGAACTATCAGATGCGGCGCCAGACGTCCCATCGCTCCAAATGCTTTCTTCCGTCCCTGCCAGAGTTTCATTCGCTCGACCTCGTCGCGCGCCACTTTTATGTTCCGCGCGCCGCCTTCAAGACAGACTCGTCGCACGGTCTCGAGATCTGCCGCGACGCCGGCTTCGAGCCCATCGAGCTCGATGAGGAGAATCGCCTCCGCGTCCCTCGGATAGCCGGCAGCATAAATCGAGTCTTCCACGACTCGAATGGTCGGGCCATCCATGAACTCCAGCGCAGCCGGAACTATTCCGGATGCGATGATAGCGGATGTGACGTGCGCTGCCGCATCCACTGACATAAAATCGGCGAGGAGTGTCCTCACGGTCTGCGGCTTTGGCGTGAGCTTCACCGTTATGTCGAGAGCGAGCCCGAAACATCCCTCCGATCCAATGAAAGCTCCGCGGAGATCGTATCCGTCGCGCTCGCCAATCTTGCTGCCAAGCTCGACGATCTCACCGCTCGGCAGAATCACCGTCATCGCCAGGATATGGTTGAGTGTGACGCCGTACTTGAGACAGTGCGGACCGCCAGCGTTCTCTGCGACATTTCCACCGATCGTGCACGCGGCTTCGCTCGATGGATCCGGAGCGTAAAGCAAACCATGCGGCGCGACGTGTTTGTTGAGCCGGAGATTCACGACGCCTGGCTCGACGGTGGCGCGGCGGTTTTCGACATCGAGCGAGATGATCCTCTTGAGTCGATGCAGCCCGATGATGACGATGTCGTCAGCGAGCGCTCCTCCAGACAACCCCGTTCCGGCACCGCGCGGCACAAACGGGAGGCCCTCCTCGGCAAGAAATCGAACAACGGCGACAGCTTCTTCCCGGCTTCCCGGAAAAACCGCAAGCTTCGGCTGGCGGCGGTAACCGGGCAGCCCGTCGGAGTTGTAAACCAGTAGCTCGCTCTGGCGACTTAGCACGTGACGCTCACCGACGATCTCTGCCAGACGCTCGGCGACTGTTGACTGCGTTGAAGCCGTGCTACTCGGGGTCTGAGCCGGACTCGCCTGGGGCGGGGTCATCCGTTGAATCTAGCTATTGGTCTCCCTCTGGCGGGGCGACTACGAGGCGAATCGCATCACGCTCGAGCCGGTAATCGAGCGGAGTCTGCATTCGCTTGAGCTCGCCGTCGAGTCCGATCGTGGCATGACGCCGAACGAGGTCGATCCGGCAACCGTCGACGATGAACTCGTCGAACTCGGGAAGTTTTTCAGCCTCCCTGGTTCCTTTGGCGATCCCGGCGAGTCCTACGGCGAACAGCCGCGCTCGCTTGCGGCCGCGAACGATCATCACGTGGAGTCCACGCCTGCCATTCTTCACTCTGGCGCCGAGCGTGGGCAGCTTGAGCTCACGCTCTCCGACGCCGATGAACACAAGGGAAGAGCGGTAGGTCTTTTTCACTCCTTCGACTTCGAATGAAACGGTGAAGGTCCGCAACTCTGAGAGGGTCCTGACGAAAGCAAAGAAACTGGCGATCGAGTAGCCGACGTGCTTCTCAAAGCGCTCTCGATCGCGAACGAAGGTCACGTACGCGCCAATCGAGCTCGTATTCAGAAAGACGCAATCGTTGACGTAGCCGATATCAACGCCGACGACAGTGGCGCCGTCGTCGGCCGCAATCAGCGCTGCCTTGCCAAGGTCCGTCGGGATATTGTGATCCTTGGCAAAATGGTTGAGCGTTCCACCCGGCAGAATCGCCAGCTCGACGTCGCTCCTTGCAACCAGGGCTGCTGAGGTCGCAATAGTTCCGTCACCACCCGCCACGAGGATTCGCTTAGTGCCCTGATCGATTGCCCGCTTGAGAGTGCTTTCAATCTCGTGCGGCTGAACCGCCTTGAGATCGAAGCCGGCCATCGCCAGTGCCTCGCGCGCCTTTTCGGCATTTCCGCACGCAGAGTTGAGAAAGGCCTTGGTGCGGGAAGCGGGAAGCGGGAAGCGGGAAGGGGGAGGCGTAGGGAAGCGGGAAGGGGGAAGAGGGAAGCGGGGTGGCTAGTTCTATACAAGAAAGACGCCGACTCGATTCGGCCGGCGTCTTATCAAACTGCTTTGGTGCTGCTCCCGCTTCCCGCCTCCCGCTTCCCCGCTTAGCTCCAGAACCCAGCCAGAGCCGAGCCATCAGGAGATTCACGGAGCTTCTCGAAAGCGCGCTCGCGGATCTGCCTGATACGCTCGCGCGTAACGCCCATCAGCGCGCCAATCTTTTCGAGCGTCATGGCATCCGAGCCCTGCTCGAGACCGTAATAAAGGTGAAGGATCTTTCGCTCGCGCGGGGTGAGGTACTTCCGAAAAACGCGGTCGATGAACTCGCGCATCAGATGAAAATCGGTGACGTCCTCGATCTCGGCGCCGTCCACACCGGCGAAGCGCTCACCGAGGGTGCAAGCCTCGCGATCCGAGCGGTCGATCGGCGCATCGAGTGAGATTTCGGTTGCCGACATCTGCTTGGCCGACCGGACCGCGTCGGGTGTCTCCTCCAGAAGTCGGCCGATCTCATTGTCGGTAGGATCGCGCTTGAGAACCTGAGAGAGAACGGTTTGAGCGCGAGCGAGCTTGATCAACTGCGAATTCTGATTGAGCGGAATTCGAACGCTTCGTGTTTGCTCGGCCAGCGCCTTCAATACTGCCTGCCGGACCCACCATACGGCGTAGGAGATAAACTTGACGCCCTGGTCCGGGTCGAACTTCCTCACTGCCTTGAGTAGTCCTTCGTTGCCAATGGCGACGAGCTCGCCAAGGTCGAGGCCGTGCCCCTGATACTTCTTTACGTATGAGATGACGAATCGAAGATTCGCCGTGACCAATCGCTCTGCTGCTTTTTCGTCGCCTGCCTGCGCTCGACGCGCAAGTCGCCGCTCTTCTTCAGCGTCGGTGATCAGTGGAAGCTTTTGAATGTCCTGGAGGTACTGGTCGAACGCGGTGGAAGGGGAGGAACGGAAGAAGCCTTTGGATCTACTCTCGCCCGTTGTCTGCATAAGCCCCTTGGTAGCGACATTACCGACCGGCGCGTCTGGCTGGCGCGGCCCGGTATTCTGTTGGACGCGCACGTTAACTAAGCGTGCAGTCAGCCGTCAACAGCCACGTTTCATGCCACCGGCGGGACAGGCGGATCTTTGGGCTTCGTTCGGGTTGTAGCCATTACAATCGCAATTCCGATGAGAATAATGCACCCAACGATGACCCAAGTCTGCGAAACCCCGAGGAGATACGCGGCGATTGCCAGCCCGATGATGAGAACGATGAATCCGATCAAATAGGTGCTGAACGAGGACATGAGTGCTCTCGGGTTGAATTTTCGTGGCTGGAAGCGCGCAATTGTAGGGCCAGATGCGGCCCTCGAGAAATCAGACTACTAGCGCTTGGCGAGTCCGTCCCAGCGAGTTGGCGCGAGCGAATCGTTCGGGACTTGCTCGACTTCGCGCGCGACAAGCATCGCGCTTCCCCAATGACGACCGAAGCGGGCGGCTTCCCTGCAGTCGGGATTCCAGATATCGAGCGTCGCACCGAGGACGTTTCCGCCGGTGTCGTCAACGAGATAACGGCCAAGATATTCCTTGTCGAGGAAAACGTCGACGTAGCGCGAGAGCGGGAAGATGCGAGGGTCGGCGGCAACGATCCCGTGCCTGGTTTGGCGTCCGCGACGCGTTTCGCCCTGAACGCAATACTGGGTGAGTGATACCGGGATCGTTACTCCGTCCTCGGCGCGCGCGAACTTCGACGGAATGAGGGGAAGAATCCCCTGTTTCATCTTGATCGCTTCGTGAGCGGTCGCGCGGACGATGCTTGCCGCGGTCGGAATGACATTCACACCTTCTGCGATCGGCCTCGTCACGGCGGTTGTCGCTTTCGCGATTCTGGCTGCAGTCGACGGCAGCGCTTTCGCTACATCAGAGACGGTTTCCTTCAGCGGGCTGCCGAGCATGCCCGCATACTCGTGGACGCGCTCGATGTCGGCGAGGTCAGCGGGCTCGAGCTGAGGTCCTTTCGGAGGCGGAATCTCGATGCCGGCTTCAGCAGGCGATAGCGATGGCAGCGCGATCGCGCCCGTTCCGACCAGGGCGACGGCCAGGGTCACCGCGACAAAGGTTCGTATGACCTCGACACGCGAACGGGCGTTGGGGGGGCTGGTGTTCGCCGTCCTGAGTGCGAAGGTACGCCGAGAGATTCTGCTGATTTTCATGCAAGCACCTCCCGAAGCTGATCGTCACTGACCGAAACCGTCCATCCCGTCTCTGCGCCCGCCATCGCTCCAACCCGGAGCGGGAGGGCAAACCTAGTTTTCCCTGATCTGCTCTTCTTATCAGACTGCATCGCCTCCATCACGGCGTCACAATCAAAGCCGGGAGGGAGGTCGGTGGGGAGTTCGGCGGCCCGTAGGGCACTGGAAATCGCCCCTGCGGTTCCGGCTTGCGCTACGCCGACCTGTTCGGCGAGCCTCCCCTCCAGCGCCATGCCGATCGAGATTGCTTCACCATGGAGCAATGAATAGCCGCTAACCAGCTCGATGGCGTGCCCAATCGTATGGCCAAAATTCAGCGTCTTTCTAAGGCCTTCCTCCCGCTCATCACGTGAGACAATGTCGGCCTTGATCTCCACGCTACGGACGATGAGCGAGAGGGTCCTGTCACTCGCCAAACCGCCCGCCGACAGCAGATCTGAAATCCCGCCGACGACTTCACGAAAATAAGCCTCGTCGGCGATTACGCCATGCTTGACAATCTCTGCAAGTCCCGCACGCAATTCTCTAAGTGGAAGCGTGGCAAGGAGTTGCGGATCTATAATCACCGCGGCAGCAGGATGGAAAACGCCTACCAGGTTCTTGCCGGCGAAGGTGTCAACCCCGGTCTTTCCGCCGATCGAAGCATCGACCATTGCGACCAGGGTACTGGGCACTTGGACGACCGGAATGCCCCGCATAAAAGTGGCGGCGAGGAACCCAGCCAGGTCACCGATAACCCCGCCTCCGAGCGCGATGACCGTGGAATCCCGGCCATATCTTTTGGCGAGCATTTGATCGGTCAGACGGGTCCAGGTTTCCCTGGTTTTGTTCGACTCTCCGGCCGGAATCATCAACACGTCGAGCCTGTCCTTTTCGAACTGAGCCTTGACCTGTTCGTCGTACAGAGGCCCCACGTTGGAATCAGTGATAAGGGCGTATCGGTGGGCTGGGGCAACCTCCTCGGCAATCGCGCAGACCTGCGACAGGATTCCGGGGGCGATCCGGATTGATGACCGCCCGAGCTGGATAGTGCGAGGGGCTACCAGGTTACCTCACCCACGCCCGTTCGCACATTGGCGACACGCGCGAGCATGAAAAGAAGGTCAGATAACCGGTTCAGGTAGATCACGACGAGCGACGGGATCTCAACTTCGCGCTGAAGGCGGACGACCCGCCGCTCGGCTCGGCGGCAAACGGTGCGGGCGACATGGAGGACCGCTCCTTTGCGGCTCCCGCCCGGGATGATGAACGCTTTAAGTGGCTCCAGCTCCTTTTCGCAATCATCGATCGCGTGCTCCAGATCCCTGATTCTTCGCTCATCGATGTTCGCCTTGGACAGATGCCCGTGCATCTTCTCGAGGTTCGGAGTGGCGAGAAGCGCGCCGATGCTGAAGAGATCGCGCTGCATGGGAACCAGTACTTCGTCGATGCGGGGGAGGGGTTCCACTGCTCGCGCCATGCCGATTACCGCGTTGAGCTCGTCCACGTCGCCGTAAGCCTCGACGCGCGCGTCGTCCTTTGGAACCCGGCCCCCGCCGAACAATCCCGTGTCCCCGGCATCGCCCGTCCTGGTGTAGATCTTCATCGGCTTGAATGTAATGCTGCCAGTTGAGCGCGGTGATTCGCCGTGATTGCGTCGCCCGCCAGCCGGGATAGAATTCGATTGACATCGCAAAAGGAGTTTCTATGCCGATCAATCGGACCCTAGCCGGCTTTGTGCTCGCGGGCCTCGCGCTTTCCGGCTGTCAGGGCGTATCCACACGATTGGCAGATGCTGATCGCGATGCTATTCACCTGGCGGTTGATAACTTCACCAAGGCGATGCTCGCCGGCGACTTTGCGACTGCAGCGTCCTACTACACGGACGACGGGATGATGCTGCCCCCGAACGCACCGGTAATTCAGGGGCGCGCGGCAATCCAGAGCTTCCTCGCCGGTTATCCGAGGATCACGGCGTTCAAGCAGGACATCGCCGAGCTGGAAGCCAGTGGCAAGCTCGCGTACGCGCGGCTGACCTATACGCTCACGATGACCCCACCCGGCGCCAGAGCGCCACTCAACGATAACGGCAAGATCATCATCATCATGCGAAAGCAGACAAACGGTACCTGGCTAACCACTCGGGGAATCTGGAATTCGGACCTCACAGGCAGAACCGTAATCTCTTCACGCGGTGGTTGACGTGTTGACAATGCCATGAGGCTACCCGATTGGCTCGACCGACTCGAGCAAGATTTTCCGCTCGGCGACGGAACAGCCGAGACGGAGGCGACGGTCTACTGCCCGTACTGCAATGAAACCGTCGAGATCGCGATCGATCCGGGCAGTGGATCGGCGCAGGAGTACGTTGAGGATTGTGAGGTGTGCTGTCAGCCGTGGACCGTGACCGTGCATTATCGCGAAGACGGAACGGCGAGAGTCAGCGTAGTGCGCTTAGAGTAGTAGCGCGCCACGACGAGCATCCACAAAACTGAAGCGGGGAGCGGAAGCGGGAAGCGGGAAGCGGGGAAGCGGGCAGTTAGTTAGCGTCTAAGCTGGGAGCCATTCAAACGTGGTGCGAGCGGGCGGCTCTCCATTCTGACTCCAGGATCGAATAGCGAGCGAGGGACTCGTAACGATCCCATTTGATCACCCAATCGCGCTCGACTCCTTCCGGTTGCATCCCGACCTTCTCCATCACTCGTCCGGAGGCAGGATTTCGAAGAAAGTGACGGGCTTCAATTCGGTGCAGACCGAGGACCTCGAAACCGAAGTCGACGAGGCGCTGACTCGCCTCGGTGGCGTAGCCACGATTCCAGCAATCGAGAGCAATCCAGTACCCTAGCTCGGCGCGCCGGTGCTCGCGTTTGATCATCAGACTGATTGCCCCTACGAGCGCGCCGGTTTTCCTTCCGACAATTGCGAACGTCGCACTCGCTCCGTTTTCCCAGGCTGGCCCATGAAGTCGGATCCAATCGGCGGCGCCGCCGTGCGGATATGGGTGGGGAATGTTGAGCGTGGTGTCGGCGATTTCGCGCATGCCGGCGAGCTGCTCGACATCGAACGCGTCGTCCGCTTTGAAAGGGCGTAGCGTGAGACGCTCGGTGGTGAGGGTTGGCTGCTGGTTCGCAACGTGGGCGTCTACAAGAGTCCGCATCTCTCGGCCTCCTTTCTTGCGCGAAGCAGCGCCATCAGCATTCCGCCATCTCCCAATCCAATGCCGCCCCAAAAAGCGAGGTCACCATAGCGGGAGTCGGTAGTGTGAAAGGACCAGAAGAGGAGAAACCCTCCCACGACAAACCAGAGGAGATATTCGGGACCGTAGCGTAGGTACAACGACCTCTTTTGGGATCTCGTCTGGCGTTCAAACTCCTCGACCTCTCGCGCTCGCTCCTCGAGCGTGGGTTCGGGCCGTTGCCAAACGGGAAACTGCGAAGATGGATTAGGCAATCGGGTTTGGGTTGATGTCTTTGCGACACACTGCTTGTGGAAAGAGTCTAGGCTACGTAGCTAGGGGTCGCCAGACAGCGTGGATCACCGGGATCGGTGTTCCCGCTACTATATATTTCGCAGCAGAGATGACTCACGAGATAACCGACATCACCATTATCGGCGGCGGTCCGACCGGATTGTTCGCCGCTTTTTACACTGGGATGCGCGGGGCAACGGCCCGGATTGTCGACGCGCTACCCCAGCTTGGCGGTCAGCTCACGGCCCTGTACCCCGAGAAATACATCTTCGACGTCGGCGGCTTCACCAAGATTCTGGCCAAGGACATGGTGAAGGCGCTCGTCGAACAAGCAGCGCAGTTCCATTTCAAGTCGCACCTCAATCAGAACGTGACCGCACTCGAGCGCAACGAGGACCACCTCATTCTGGTTACCGAGACCGATCGCTTCCCAACGCGCGCGATCGTCATCGCCGCCGGGATCGGCGCCTTCTCGCCGCGACGACTGCCGCAACCCTGCGCCGAGCCGTGGTACGGCCGAGGCATCTTCGATCGCGTCTCCGATCCGGAGGAATTCCGCGGTCAAAGTATCGTCATTATCGGAGGCGGAGACTCTGCCTTCGACTGGGCGCAGCAGCTCCGCGAGCGCGCGAAAGCAGTGACGCTAGTCCATCGAAGCGACAGATACCGCGCGCATGGCGCGACTGTGGCCGACGTTCAGGCGGCAGCGACCGCGGGGCGCACGACGCTGCTGCCATTCCATGAGCTGCACGACGTGCTGTCACGTGACGACAAGCTCACGGGCGTGACGTTGCGGGATGTGAAATCAAAAGCGACTCGCGACGTCGATGCAGACGCGGTGTTGCCGATGCTCGGCTTCCACAGTGACATGGGTGCTCTGGCCGAGTGGGGTCTGAACTGCGAGAACGACGAGATCATCGTCAACAGCCTGATGGAGACGGGGCGACCGGGGATCTACGCGGCCGGCGACATCACGGCTTATCCCGGCAAACTCAAGCTGATCGCGACCGGATTCGGCGAAGCTGCGACCGCCGTGAACCAGGCAGTTCACTGGATTTATCCCGGGAAGAAGATAGATCCGGGACACAGCTCCAACATGGCGATCTTTGGCCAGAAGGACGACTAGCTGGGCTCGTCGAAAGCTCTCGTAGTAGCGAGCGCGTGAGCGCGACGCTCCTCGGTTGCCGCCCGCACGCAAAGGATCCAGGTGAGCATCGCGGTTCCGAGAGTCACCGCCAGGTCAGCAAGATTGAAGGTCCAGAAGCGATGAGTGCCGATTCCGATATCGATGAAGTCGACCACTCCACGCGCCGAGCGAACGCGGTCGAGGAGATTGCCGACGGCCCCTCCACAAATGAGAGCGATGGAGGCGATCTGCATTCGGTCTTCACGAGGGGTTTGTCGGTACATGTAGGCGAGAACGAACAAGGTACCGAGCGAGAGCACGACGAACCACCAGCGTGACGATGGACCGAGAGAGAAACTCATCGCTCCGTCGGGGTTGTAGGCGAGCGTGAAGCGAAGGACATCGTCGATGATGTCGTGCGGCAGGTAGGGCGGTGATAGCAGGCTCACGGCGAAGCGCTTGCTCGCGACATCCGCAAGGACGGTCGTGAGAAAGATCGTCCAGAATCTATCGGCTCGTTGCGACATGAATCTCTTTAGGGTGTTTCATCCCTACGGCGTCGAGCATGGATGCGTTTCGCCGCAGAGTTGGACCGAGGATCGGGATTCCGTAAGAGCATTATAGATTCCAGTACCCCGAACCCCAATCGAAAGACGACGAGGCGGAATGGCGCGAAACCCCGACCAGCGGAGCAGGACCTCTCTTCACTATCACCTCATCGGAATTGGTGGTACGGCAATGGCTTCGCTGGCGGGACTTCTCAAAGCAGCGGGCCACACGGTTACCGGCTCGGACGAGAACGTATACCCGCCAATGTCGACCGGGCTCCAGCAGATGGGGATTGCTTATAGCCAGGGGTATCGCCCGGAGAACCTCGAGCCGCAGCCGGACATCGTCATCGTCGGGAACGCGATCTCGCGCGGAAATCCAGAGCTTGAGGCGGTGCTGATTCAGAAGCTTCGGTATACCTCCGCCGCCGCTACCATAAAAGAGGAGTTCATCTGGGGCCATCACTCGATGGCCGTCGCCGGCACGCACGGAAAGACGACGACGACCTCGCTGCTGGCTTGGGCGCTCGAGTCAGCCGGGCTGAATCCGAGCTTCCTGATCGGAGGAGTCGCCGAGAACTTTGGGACCTCGTTCAGATTGACTGATTCGAAGTATTTCGTGATCGAGGCTGACGAGTACGACACGGCGTACTTCGACAAAGGTCCGAAGATGTGGCACTACCTGCCGGATACGGCGATTGTCAACAACATCGAGTTCGATCACGCTGACATCTATCGGGATGAGGAAGCGTACAAGTTCGCATTCGCGCGCTTCATCAATCTCATCCCGAAGAATGGGACGCTAATCGCTGGCTGGGACTCGCCGATCGTGCGTGAGCTGGCGGCGAAGTCCTTTGCGCCGGTCGAATCGTTCGGCTTTGACGACGAAACGACGCTGCCTTCCGATCGGCCGCTCTGGCACGCGCGCGACGTCGAATTCAGCGAAAGCGGAACCCGATTTCGCGCGTTCAGATCCGGCGAGGAATGGGGAGTAGTCGAGACGCCTTTAGCCGGCGCCTTCAATGTGAGGAACGCTTTAGCGGTGATCGCTGCGGCGGAAGCGGTGAAGGCCGATCGCGACGGGGTGCGTGAAGGACTGCGCACCTTCACCAGTGTCAAACGTCGGATGGAAGTGCGCGGCGAAATTCGCGGCGTCGCGGTGATCGACGATTTCGCGCATCATCCGACGGCGATTCGCGAGACGATCGACGCGATCAGACAGAAGTACAGGGGCCGGCGAATCGTCGCTGTATACGAGCCGCGCAGCTACACGGCGCAGCGCCATGAATTTCAGCAGGATTACGTGAGAGCTTTTCGCGACGCGGACGAGGTAGTTTTTGCCGCGCTTTACCGTCCGGATCGGTATACAAAGGAAACTGCTCTGGATCTGGAGAAGCTGGTGCGTGATCTCGCTTCCGACGGCAAGGGTGCGAAGCAGCTCAAGGATGCGGACGCCATCGTCGCTGATTTATCGCCGCGTTTGAAGGACAGAGATGTTGTTTTGATAATGTCTAATGGGGGATTTGGGGGGATACACGAAAAGTTGCTCGGCGCCTTGGCGAGAGCAGCAGTTTAGCCCGCAGTTTACAGCCTCCGTCTCGGTGCGACGGGAGTGAGTTTCGCCGAGCCGGTTTTGGCGATGATTCCCAACTTGAGCACGGTGTTCCAATTGCGGCCGGTCGCGCGGCCAAGGCGCTTTTCGATCATCGCATTCGTCAGCTTCGAGAGGCGCTTTTCGATCATCGCATTCGTCAGCTTCGAGCGTCCCTGTCCGTTCGGGTAGAAAATGTAGGCTTGCTTGCCTTTGGCCTTTACGGTCTCGGGGCCTTTGATGTCCGCCTGCAGCGCGGCGACCTCTTCCGGATCCGCCGCGCTCTTCAGAAACACAGCCACCAGAAGCGCCGGGTCGCGCTCGGCTTCCTTGCGGAAAGGATTCTGGCGAATCAACGTCTTCCACTCTTCGGGGGTGCGGACGAAGAAATCCACCTCGAGGGACAATCTCTCCAGTGCTTCCGTCTCCAGAAAGCGCTCGAGCTCCGCACCCGTTCGCACCTTGCTGCTGAAAATGAGATTGCCGCTCTGCAGCAGTGAGCGCACATCGTCCAGCCCAAGTTGCGAGAGAAAATTGCGCAGGTCGGTCATGCCGACCTGTCGATGACCGCCGACATTAATGCCGCGGAGTAGCGCGATGTGAGTTGTCAGAGCGAGCCGTCAGCCGTGATCGACACGCCAACAACCTAGCTCAGGCCGTGTGCTCCCGCGAGCGTGCACGGCGGCCATTTCCGCGTCTCGTCGAGCGGTGAGGATGCTCCCAGTCTCGCAAATGATCGAGCAGATAATCGAGTGAGAAGATGTGCCGCGAGTTGTCGGCCTTGCGTCGGAAGATCACCCGTGACCAGCCACGCATTCCCGTTGGAGTGTACCACTCTCCGTCCATGTGCAACTTGTCCCCGGAGATCGCACGTATCAAAACTCGCTCGTACTGCGAGCGGGGCAGCACGCGCTCGGGGAAGAGGTTGTCCCAGGTGCAAAGCCGGCCGACGTCTTCGTAGCCCGCCGGACGATCGTCGAGATCGAGCAGCGAAGGTGCGCGTCCCTTCATCACCGAGCCGATGAGACGAAGCGTGAACGGATCCGAATAGCGACGGATGTAGGGCCAGAAGTGCTTGGTGATCATGCCCGCCATCTCTCTGAGCGACATGAATCGCCCATCCGTTGTCGGCCATTTATCCGAGTCGATGTCGCAGGTGAACGGATTTTCGGGGAAGCAGTCATACCGCGCCAGCCATCCCTTGCGAGTGGTGTGCGGCATGGGACGGAACCCCCTGATGATCGGAATATCGGTTTCGTCCAGCACCCCGATGCTATAACTCGGCCAACGCATCACCTCACGCACGATGCCGACGATCAGAGTCGCGGTCGCAATCATGAGTGGCGCGTCGGGAGTAAAGTCGGCGGTAACCTCGATCCGATCACCGCGCGGTCTGACACCGATTCCTGTGGAGCGCCGATTCGCCGCGAGGATCATCACCGGAACGGGAAGAATGTGGGCCAGCAGATAGGCGAGCTCCTCGACGGTTCTTCTCGAGCCTTGCTCCAGCGGCGGAACCTCGAATGAGATGTTGTAGTGGGTGCTGAAGCCGGCGAGCTGAACATCGGCGTCGTGTGCCTGCTCCCACGCATCAAGCTCCTGCCGCACGAACAGGATTGCTTCCCACAGGGAGCGGCCGGCGCGCGCGGCGCATCCGCGTTCGATCTCGATTACTGGAGTGGCGACCTCTATCACTCCGGTATCGAAGTACACCGCTCCCCCCGTGGGCAGATGATACGACCTGCCCTTCCGGTGCATCATCTTCTCGCGGATGATCTTGCGCGGGCTGCCGAAGATGTTTTCCGGCTTGACCTGCACCCCATCCATGATCACGGCGAATTCTGCTTCCATGCCGATCGCCGCGAGCTGGATCCGCTCGAGAGTGGATGTCTTGTTCTCCGGTCCTTTCTTCTTCTTCTGCGCCATTCTCTTCTATTACCTAAAGTCCTTCAATTTCATTGACTGCGTGCTGAAACAACTTCGTCAACTTTTCACATCCCGCGGTACCGACAGGACATAGCCGAGGTCGAGGTGAAGGTGATCTTCCGCATAACCCGTTGGAGCTCCGTATGGCCGCGTCCAGATACCGGGTAGCGTCTCACGCGCGATCAGGCTGAATCGCTCGATCGCGTTTCTGTTGTCCAGGTAGGTGTCGCCAATTCTGTAAATGTTGGCGGCGGTTCCCCAGGCATGCGGAGTCGCGTTTTTCGAGAACCGGTGGGAAGGCGAGCGATACCCCCCATTCGCCGAAATATGCACCAGCGTCCCCACCGCCTCTCGGAACCTCTCCAAGCATACAGCCAGGAGCGTAATTGCGCACGGAACGTACCGGGGGAACGTCCGCAAAGGCGCGGCCTCCCGGACGTCAACCTGGATGAACTCCCAGAGCAGGAAATGGGTCGCTAACTCGACTTTCATCGCCGAGTCCCAGGACGGGATCTCATAAAAATACCGGGGGAGCTGGCGCGGAAAGCCGTTGAGGTCGTTCCATTCCTCTCCCGGCCTCAGCGCCTTTCGATAGTCCGGCGGCAGGCTGAGCCCGTCAACGACCCGAAGGGGAAACGTCGGTGACTCATTCAAGCCGGCATTCTCGGCGAAGCGGGTGGAGGCGCTCATTCATCCAGTGGGTCGAGGGTGAGATACTCGTATATGCTATGCGAGATCGCAGCGATCGTCCGGGAACGGCCGGCAACGGCTGGGTCCCACTCAGTGAGTATTACAAGCACGTAAGGTTTCCGTTTAGGCAGATAGACGACGCCAGCATCGTGCGCGACGGTCGAGATTTCGCCGGTTTTGTGAGCGACCCGTGCGACCTTCGGAAGCCGGGCGGGAATGCCCTGGTTGAACTCCTGGCCGTGCAGGATGTCCATCATCCGTCGCGACAGGCCAGGTGAGAATGCTTTTCCCTCCGCCAACATCACCAGAATTTTGAGCAGTCCATCAGCGGTCACCATGTTGTTGATGCGCTTCTCGAAAGCGAGCTCGTCCTCGACGCCCCGCCTGAGCTCGATTCCCTTGTCGAGGTGCAGCTCTTTCAGGGTCTCGTTCACGGCCTCGGTCCCCATCACTCCAAGAAGCAGATTCGTGGCAAGGTTGCTCGACGTCGTGATCATGTGATACGCGAGCTCATCGACACGCATCATCTTCCCGATCGCGTTGTGTACCGCCGAGTTCGAATCGCGACCCGATTCGACACGAAATGGAATGTTCTCGACGCAGCTAAGGAAGCGATTGCGAACGTGGCACCGGGAGTGGGGCAGGAGCTCGCCGCGATCGATCGCGGCGAACACACCGAGAAGTATGGGTACCTTGATGGTGCTTGCGGCGTGAAACCAGCGATCAGCGTGGTAGTGCAGCTCGAGTCCGGTTTCGAAATCACGCAGTGCGACGGCTATAGCTGTCGCGCCCGACTCCTTTTCGATCTTCTCGATCTGGTGTCGCAGCGTGCGCTCGCGTGGCGTGATTGCAGTCGCGCCTATCACAGGCGCTTCCTTCTTGGTCATCGCGGAGCTCAGGAATATGCTACGCGAGGATCCGCTTTGGCGTAGGCGAGATCGGTGAGAAGATTCACCAGGACGAAGACAACACTGAGGAACAAAACGGAGCCCTGAATCGCCGGCAGATCGCGCCGCGTGATCGCGTTCACGACGTAGCGTCCGAGCCCTGGCCAGCTGAAAATCGTCTCGGTGAGAATGCTGCCGGTGAGATAGTAGCCGAAGTCGAGGCCGAGGACTGTGATGATCGGGATGAGCGCATTTCTCAGCGCGTGACGCATGATCACTACGCGTTCCCTCAATCCCTTTGCGCGCGCAGTGCGGACGTAGTCGCCGCCGAGTACGTCGAGCATCGCGGATCTGGTCACGCGGGCGAGAAACGCGATCGAGCGCGATCCGAGCGCGAATGCCGGAAGAATGAGGTACTTGATTCCCCCGTAGCCCGAGGGCGGAAGCCACTTGAGCATTACGGCGAACACGAGGATGAGAATTAGTCCCACCCAATACACTGGGAAGGAGATTCCGAGATACGCGACACCGAGTCCAAGCCGATCGAACCAGCCACCGGGATTTCGCGCGCTCAGCACTCCAAGCGTGATGCCGAGGACGGATGCGAGCAGCATGGCAGATCCAGCGAGCAGGAGGGTCTTCGGAAATCTCTCGCGAATATCCCTGATGATAGGCCGCTGCGTGATGTAGGAGTTGCCGAAGTCGCCACGCAGCACACCGCCGGTGTAATGGGCGAATTGGCTGATTAAAGGCTCGTCCAGGCGTAACTCTTTTCTCAGTCGCGCGATTGTCTCAGGATCCGCGCGCTCGCCCACCATTTCCTGCACAGGATCACCGGGAGCGACATAGAGCAGCAGGAAAACCACCACCACGACTCCGAAAAGTGTTGGAATCGCGAGCAGCAGTCTCCGGACGATGAATGCAAACACTTTTTACTTGCTGATGGTTACATCGGTCCAGCGCTGGCCGTTGAACACGGCGGGAACCGTGAAGCCCTTGATCCAGGGCTGCACTGCATAGACATCCTTATAGAAGAAGAGGTAGATAATGGGTGCATCATTGAATTCGAGCTGATCGGCCTGGGTATATAGCGCATTGCGCTTTGACTCGTCCTGCTCGCGATGCGCCTGATCGATCAGCGCGTCGAATTTGGGGTTGGAGTAGAACGACACGTTGCCGCCCGGCCCCTTGTTCTTGCTGTAAAGAAGTGGATACAGAAAGTTCTCCGCGTCCGGATAGTCCGCCCACCACTCCTTGACGTAGAGGTCGGACGCTCCCTTGCGAGCGGCCTCGCGTACCGAAGATGCATCGCGCTGAACAATCTTCGCCCGGATTCCCGCTTCGGCCAGATTAGCCTGAATCGCCTGCGAGAGGCGAGGAGACTGGTCGGTTGTAGCGGCCCACAGCTCGACGTCGATTCCGTTCGGATGTCCAGCCGCAGCGAGCAGCTGCTTTGCCTTGGCGACATCATGCGGGTATGCTTTGCGACTGCCATCGAACCCTGGCAGGATTCGCGGAATAACGCCAGTCGCAACATCGCCGCGGCCGGCCATCACCACGCTCAGGATCGTGTTCACATCGGTTGCGTAATTGAGCGCCTGTCGCACGCGAACGTCGCTCAAGGGTCCCCGCGTCACGTTTATCGCTACGTACCAGAAGCGGAGCGCCGGCGCGGAATTGAGAAGTTTTTTCTTCTCTGGATCCGCCTCCCACGACTTTCCTGCTTCGTCCGGAACGGTGAGCACGTCGACGTTGCCTGCCTCGAATTCAGCGGTGGCAGTGCTCATCTCCGGAATGATGCGCGCCATCAGCGAATCGGTTTTCGGCGCGCCGTCGAAATAGTCAGGATTCTTTGCAAACCGCAGGTAATCGTCGTGCCGCCATTCGACGAACTTCCACGGGCCAGTGCCGATTGGCTTCTGGCCGAAGTCGGCGGACGGATTATCGGGCACGATGGAAGTCACTGGCATTGCCAGCAGCTTGGGGAAGATCGCGAACGGCTCTTTGAGCGTGATCACGACCGTCGTGTCGTTGGGAGCGGCAATCCCACTTATCGCCTGAGCCTTACTTCCGGCGAAATCTTCGGCGCCCTTAATTGGAAAAAGTGGCCAACCGCGCCCGCCCTTCGTCTTTGGATCGAGGACACGCTGGAATGTGGCGACGACGTTCTTCGCGGCGAACGGACGTCCGTCGTGGAACTTGACTCCGCTTCGAAGATGGAACGTGTAAGTGATTCCGTCGGCGCTTAGGTCCCACGATTTGGCGAGACCGGGGACAACTTTCGCGTCGGGCGTGAAGCGCGTCAGTCCATCGAAGATGTAGGCGACGGCGCGTCCGGTCGGGACATCAGTGGAGAGCGCCGGATCCATCGATCTCGGATCGTAGGTGTCGCGCGAGTCGATGATGGTTTTGCGGGAAGGAGCAGCAGATTCACCACCACCACCACCACAGCTGAGAATCGCGGGTAATACGAGGAGGAATAGTCGCCGCATGGTGTGCTCTGACGGTTGACATGAAGGGGCGAAATACGAGAACTTTCGCGCACCCGAAATAGGCCTCATCGTGAGCGCAGAATACTATTATCGCCGCCATCTTGGCGCCAAGGATCTGCTGCCAGCCATTGGCGTCGGCGTCGCTGCCGGTTTGGCCGGGTTTTACATTGTGCAACTCTTAATCCAGCGGACACCTCTCGTCCCACAGGGCGAGCTGCCGCGGGCGCCGACGACTCCTCCGAAACGAATGCTTGGCGATCGCACCGAGCCGGAGACAGAGACACACTACGCTCGCGAGTTGCCGCCCGGACAGCCGCCAGGCGCTCGCGCGCTGAAAGAGTGAGCGGTACCCGGGTTCGCCTCGGGATCTATACCGCACTGGGGTTCTTCGCAGCGTTTCTCGGGGTGACGGATGTTCGCGCGCAGGACATCGAATGCCAGCGCGGCGACCTCGAGGTCATGCGTCTCGTCTTCGAGGGAAACAAGGCTTTCTCGGACGCCGAGCTCGCCAAAACCATCGTCACGACCCCCTCGGCGTGGGCAAGGCGTTACCTCCACCTTCCTTTCACGGTCAAACATTGTCTGGACCGGAATGAGCTTCCAAACGACAGGGCTCGGCTGATAATCTTTTATCGCCGTCGGGGGTATCCACGAGTGACTGTCGATACCGTCGTCAAGACTCTGGCTCCCGGGGCGGTAGAGGTCAGGTTCAATATTAACGAGGGGCCGCCGATGATACTGAGGTCCTTCGTGGTGCGCGGACTCGATTCGGTTCCGGAAAAAGGGCGGATCGTCCGCGGTCTTCCTGTGCGCGAGGGCGGGAGATTCGACCGCTTCGCGATTGATGCTGCGGCCGACACCGTCCGCCAGCGCCTGCACAACAATGGATACCCAAGAGGTGAGGCGGTCAATCGCTTCATTGTGAACGACAGCGCGCTGAGCGCATGGGACACGCTTTACGTGACGCCCGGACCAAGAACGAGGATTGGAGCAATCAAGATCAACGTGACACCGCTCGCTGGAAAAAAGCAGCAGATACCGACAAGGGTGGTGCGTCGGATCATGAGTCTCGACTCGGGAAGGCTTTTCCGCGAGGACGAGATCGTCGACGCGCAGCGCGCCCTATATCAGACCGAGGCGTATCAGCACGTATCGATCACTCCGGATTCAGGTGCTGACACGCTGATCACGCTCTACACGAATCTGGCCGAGGCTCCGATGCACGCAGCTCGAGTGGGGGCCGGCTATGGCACACTCGATTGCTTTCGTATCACTGGTGAGTTCATCGACTACAACTTTCTGAGTGGGGCTCGTCGTCTCGATTTCAACACCCGCGTCTCGAAGATCGGAATAGGGAGACCGCTCGACGGTGCGCCGGGCCTGTGTCCCGCAGCGAGAAAAGACGTGTTCAGCAACCGGTTGAATTACTACGCCGGTGCGACGTTGAGGCAGCCTGTCTTTCTCGGACTCCGAACAGTTCCGACGATAACGCTCTACACACAGCGCATATCGGAGTACAACGCATATCTGAGAACGACGGCAATCGGAGGCGTCGCGTCGGTCATCTGGCGCGGACTCACCAGAACGCCAGTGACTCTCAGCTACTCGATGGACCTCGGTCGAACGGAAGCGCAGCCGGCCCTTTTTTGCGCGGTGTTCAACCTATGCGAGGAAGCAGAGCGCGTCAGAATCCAGCGGACGCAGCAGCTCGCAGTGTTGAGTCTCGCAGCGACCCGCGACAACTCGAACAATTTGTTGTCGCCAACGCGTGGGTCGATCATCCGGCTGGAGGCGCGCCATTCATCGCCGGTGATCCTTTCGAACAAGGATCTTCAGTTCAATAAGCTGGTCGGTGACGCGTCGCGGTACGTTAATGCCGGTGGCGGAAACGTCCTTGCTTTCCGTATACGAGGTGGAACCGTATTCGGTCGCAACGTCGCGTCGGCAACAGGATTCATTCCGCCGCAAGAGCGGTTGTACGCCGGCGGCCCGACCACGGTCCGTGGCTTCTCGCAAAATGAGCTGGGCTCGCTAATCTACATTGCGCGTGGAACGCCTGGGTATCAGGAGTACATCTCGACGGACGTACGCACGGGGCTCCAGGACACGGTCATTCTAGCGAAGGATACGATCGGGTTCCGGCGAGTGGTGCCAGTGGGCGGAAACTCACTTGCC
>WNGL01002589.1_pt1 | contig 25276 bp, 29 predicted proteins | sample 5400591 | NCBI WGS metagenome assembly WNGL01 (sample SAMN13153377, study PRJNA577476) | soil metagenome | isolation source: 80 cm soil or saprolite under Garry oak tree replicate 1 | place: USA:California | collected 2016-06-15 | reverse complement strand
CCGCGATAAAAAATTACCATTTCTTTCGACACTAAAAATATATCTCTCTGAAGGTATACAAGAAAAATATCATCAATATATGCATATTCCCTATTGTGATGATTATTAGCCTCTGCTGTCAAATCCTGAACGACTTCTTGACGGGTTCTGTCCAAACGTGTATAAATGCTTTATGGGAAATCGAGTTGTCCATTTTGAAATAGAAGCAAAGGATAAGAACCGAGCAAGCAAATTTTATTCAGATGCTTTTGGATGGAAAATGGAGCAGCAACCTGAAGAGTATGGTGGCTATGTTGTAGTAACAACAGGCGATCCCAAGGAACCGGGTGGAATAAACGGGGGTATTTATCAAGAAGATAAAAAACTTATCAACGCTTTTTCCTGTGTTATTGCAGTTGATGATATCGATAAAGCAATAAATGATGTAAAAAATGCTGGCGGTAAAGTTTTTGATGATAATAAAACTCCCGATGGTAACGAATTAGGCGAAAAAATAGATATTCCTGGAATAGGAATTTATGTAAAATGTGAAGATACCGAAGGCAACCGCTTCACTCTTCTCCAACCCTCCCCTGCAATGGAACAAAAATAGAATCTTCTGATAATTATCTCGTTCCTTGACGAGTTGCCATATCTATTCTAGACGGTCGTACTAACACCGTTGTCCTTACTCTCCTATTCTGTTGGAGCCGGATTGTCCGCCTTCTCCTCCCTGCTGGAATCCTCCACCGTGACCGCCAGGGCTCATCATTCCGTGACCTTGGAATTGTTGTGTTGATACTGATGGATTAGAATCATTTTGGAATCCACCTTGTCTTTCGCCCATACCTGCGCCCGGTCCACCAATAACATAGGACTCATTGATTCCCTCAGCAGCTGCCCAGGAAATTAACTCTGTATGAACTTTTTGTAACTCAGCAATAATGGCATCTCCCTTTGCCTGTGTAATTTTTCCTTGTTGTACAAGACTTGAGACACGGCTTTCTTGCATTGAGAAATAATCTGGCATGCCGCTTGGATTTTGCTGCATCGCATTTTGTCCAGGCGTTACATTTTGGTTTTGAAAATCTTCATCATGATTCAGGCTGGATACTCCTTTCTGACGATGGAATAAATTACCAAAAAACCCTTCAATCTCACCAAAAAATCCGGGACTCCCTGTTGGAGTTGTCGATTGTGCATATACTGGCATTGCTGTTGCAAAAACAGCGATCATAACTGACGTCGCCGCTATCATTTTTTTTGACATACACTCACCTCCTTTATTTTGTACATTACCTTATTATACGGACATCAGAATCTGTTTTGCAAGGAAATGTTGGGGTTAAAAGATGAAGCTTTTTGTTATATCGCTCTAAAGCCGCCGACAAGATATGCCATAAGTCCGACAATAACCGCGACTACTATAATACTGGACAAGCCGCTGAATGCCAAAATGCCTAGTACTGCCAATACCCACAAGGCGAGAAAGACTGCTGCGATAGCACGAAATGGATTGGGAAGAATGCCAATTACTGTTGCAATGACGAAAAAGATAAGAAGATTCCAAAGCGTAATTGGATGACCATTAATCGCAAAAAGCGTCATGTTTGGAATAGCAAACGCGCTGATTTGCACATAACCCAAGAACCACAAAACAATAAGTAAGATAAGAAGAAATGCTAACATAAGAGTATTAAAGCAGTCCAGTTTAACAAAATAATAAAGATGTGGTAAGAATGGAGTAAGAGCTATTTTGTGCTGGAGGAGGCGTAGATGACTGCATATTGGGCTGAACAACAGGCTGCGGAACGGGAGCCGGAGACTGTTGCGAGGTGTTTTGCGGATCCATACACTTTTAGTGTAGAAAAATTTATGATTGTCCTTCTTTTCGTTTTCCGTATGCCAACCAACCCAAATTCCCAACTACAGTTGCAAGCTCAATAGCTGTGCTTGCTGCATTTCTTGCAAAAACTCCCTCCCGACCCGCAAATGCTCCAATCACTCCCCAAGTAGTAAGTTCTCCTATTAAATTGGGCGCAAAACTACCTACAGTTGTCCCGGTCCAGCCTGCGGCTTTTTTCCATTTCTCAGTTATTTTAGGAGTAAAATAGTAACCCGCAGCAGCAAAAGCGTTGGCGCATGTCTTAACAGCAGAATTATCCAATAGCAATTTGTTTGTCAAAGCAACCAGAGCAGTACTTCCATAGAGCGCCAAATAAGAATAAATAACTTTTGCATCAGTAATATTCGGAACAACATTAGACACGGTTTCAGCTGTCACTGCAACTCCAACACCAATCCAGGCAGCAGCAGTTGTTACTAAATCTAATACACTAGCAGTCGCCAATTTATCTCGTATCAATTTAGACTCCGCTTTTGAATAGCCAGCGGACCTTAATACTTCTTTTCCTATTTGTTCTGGAAACCCGTTCATAAAGACTATTGTTTCCGCAGTGTTTATTCCTCGTCTTATCACTCCAAGTCCTGAAGCATGGTCTAATGCATCTTTCTCTATTCTTCTTAATTTTGGTGAAACTCTGCGGAATTCTCTTTCTACTTTTGTCTCCTGCTGCGGTTTTTTCACGGCTTGCACAACATCATGCATAGTCTCTGTAGGAGAAGATACACTTGCTACATACAAATCAATGAGTTGTGTTTTTACATTGTTACGGAATTCACGCCTGCCGTGCAAGGAGGAATGTTCGGTTTTTGCGAATTCTCTCGCAACCTTCCGCAAACGCTTAATGGATTTCCTCCGTGCAGAAATCTTTGCTGCGCTTTCCTGAGCGGGAGTTATTGATCCTCTTCTCTCCATAGCAAATTATAGGCCTAATTATAGACTAATTCCTCCTCAAAAGCAAAAGGTCTATCAAACGGTACTTTTGGGTTAGTCAGAACCAATCAGTAAAAAGTTATCATCAAACATTTTGTACTCAACATCCTTCAATCGTATTGCTTGTGCAACCTCATTTACTCCTTCACCTTTTACTGCCGAAATTGCATCCCGCCCGCCAATCACAAGCGGCGCATAAAATGCGTACACCCGGTCAATTACTCTCGCATCAACAAAACTCCCCAGCACCTCGGCCCCACCTTCAACAAAGACACTGACTATTTCTTTCTCTTGTAAAACGTTAAGCACATCCGGAATTAAAATTTTAACTTTTGGCAATACGAATACCTCAATTCCCTTCTTCTGTAATACTTCCAGTTTTTTTTTATCAAAATTTTTTGTAGAGATAACCATCACATTCTCATCCCGCAGAACGTCGCTGTTCAATGGAATTTTTAGTGTTGAATCAAGAATTATCCGCACTGGATCTTTTCTTCCTTTTTGTCTTGCACCCAAATTGGGGTTGTCATGCAAAACGGTATTTATGCCCACAAGTATCGCATGGTATTCACTGCGCAAATTTCTAGCGAACGAACGGGTTTTTTCATTGGTAATCCATTTGCTATCTCCTGTCTTTGTGGCTATTTTGCCATCCAAACTCGCAGCAAATTTGATAGCAATAAATGGTCTTTTCTTTTGATGATAGGTAAAAAATCCTTCATTTAATTTCTTCGCTTGTTCAGAAAGTAGGCCAACAGAAACATGTATTCCTGCTTCTCTTAATTTTTTTATTCCCTCTCCATGAACTTTGGGATTGGGATCACGGGTAGCACAAACAACTTTTGTAACTCCTCTTTTGATAATCTCATCAGCACACGGCGGAGTCCGTCCGAAATAACAACACGGCTCAAGGGTTACATACATTGTTGCTCCTTTGGGATCTTCAGTTGCAGCATTGAAGGCTTCAATTTCCGCATGCGCATGACCGACTTTTTTGTGATAACCCGCTCCAATGACTTTGCTGTTTTTGACGAGCACTGCTCCTACCATCGGATTGGGAAATGTCCAACCAACACCTTTTTTGGCAAGCTGCAGAGCTTGTGTCATATACTTTTCTTCCTGAGATTTCATACAAAAGTTAATTTATGATGCAGTTTTTGTTTTTTTGTTAGGAGATATTTTCTGTTAAATTTATTAGGAACAATTTCAAGAGGAATTGTTTTGACAACTTCAATACCACTTTGAATTAATTGTTGTACTTTATCGGGATTGTTCGTGAGAAGAGAAATTTTTGTGATCCCTAAATCCTCCAAAATTGTCGCTGCCAGATGATAATCCCGCAGATCCGCAGGAAAACCCAATCGTTCATTTGCTTCAACCGTGTCGAGCCCTTGGTCTTGCAACGCGTAGGTTTTTATTTTATTGAATAACCCAATGCCTCTCCCCTCTTGATTAAGATAAATCAAAACTCCACTGTCATTTTTCTTAATTACCTCCATTGCATGATCAAGTTGAGGTCCGCAATCACACCGCAATGATCCGAGGACATCCCCCGCTTCACAAGAAGAATGTATCCGTACCAAAACAGGTTTTTCAGGATGGAAATCTTTGGAAAGCACCAGATGATCCTTACCTGTTTCATCCTTGTAGACAGTTACAGCAAAATTTCCGTATTTTGTCGGGAGAAAAGCTTCAGCTTTTTCTAACTTGAGTTTGGATGCCTGTATTTTCAATGGAGTAAGTGTACGCTAAAATTGAAAAAAAGACAATCTGGATATTTCTGAAACATGCCTTACTAATCTTGCAATACTGAAAGTATATTCCCCGCAGGATCTTTAAACCACGCAATGTCTGGCCCTTGATTGGCAGATTTCCCCCGCGCGATACCCTTTTCGTCTTGATGAAAGCCTTCATATTTTTCAAACTCTACATCATGTTTTTTTAATTCATCAACTGCTTCATCAATGTCCTCAACAACAAAATTAAGAACTGTGAAGGTTGCCGGCTCGTGATTTTCTTTTGGATAGATAAAGAAACTACCACCGCCAGGCAAACGAAACTGCAATCCCATTTTTTCATCCTCAAGTTCCAACCCAAGCGTCTTGGTATAAAATGTTTTTGCTTTTTCTAAATCGTTAACTGAAATTCCGCTAAATGCTCCTTTTGCTTTAAACATACTCATCACCTCCTTTTTATCGATTACTTTATTATAAACAGTACAGATATACAACTTGTAAGAAAAGTATTCTCTAAACAATTGACAACGAAAGGCATAGATCGTACGATAAAAGTATGCTCCCACACCTCAAGCAAAAGAAGTCCTTAAAAATGAATAAGAGATTCTAATGTCATCCATTCCAAAAATTCCCTATTTTCAAACATCCCGATACCGTGTGGAGACAATGGTAGAATTGGCTGAAGTGAAACCCGGGGAAATAGGAGCGGACTTAGGGAGTGGCGATGGACGAATTGCTAGTGCGTTTGCAAAACAAGGAGTCGAAATGCACGGATATGAAATTGACGAAGACTTAAAAAGACTGTCTGAAGAAAATATTTCCAAACTGAAACTCAAAAACACATTTATTCATAACAAAGATTTTTGGCAAGAAGATTTGTCTGTTTACAATATCATCTGCTGCTATCCAATGCCGACAATTATGGGAAGGCTGGAGAGAAAACTGCAGGAAGAACTTCGACCCAGTGCAAGAATTTTACTTAACTACTTCCCTTTCAAACACTGGAAAGTAAAAACAATAAAAGACAATATTTTTTTATACTGCAAATAGCTGGGTAACTAAGGAAGGATTTCTTTAAAACCTTTATTTTCGGTTTTACCACGCAAATCAAGCCATCGCATCCAGGTAGGTTTTATATTATAAATAACAAACTCTTCTCCTTCAATTTCAAAAATGGGCGGCGAAAATTTATTATGCAACAACGATTGAATTAATTGGTCTCTTTTTTCATCAAATTCTGCATCTCCAATTATCTTACCTGCCTCCCCATGTATTTGAGCACCTACCGGAGCATTTCCGTTGCCGATCTGCAATGCAACTTTATTATTCATTTCAATATTTTGCACTTTTCTCGTATTTTTTGACATAAAATAAAAATTGAAATTATCGTCAACGATATAATAAATTATTGCCGACATGGGCTGGTTGTCAGGAGAAACTGTCGAGATAACAGCAACATTATTGTTTTTGAGGAATTCTAAAAATTTCTTTTTTGTCTCTGCATCAACCACTATCTTAAAATACGGTACTTAGCAATAAATGTCAATGATGAGTATCCAAAATTCTCCTCTCACTCCTCTCCTCACTCCTCTCTCTCCTCTCCTCTCTCTTGACGTATACAACATTACCTGTTATCATCACTTTAGTTATGAAAATAAATTTAGTAAATCTTCTTAACCTTGCACTCCTTACCGTTTAAGACGGCGGAATTTGCTTGATTAAGTAACCAATGCAGAACCGCCGAAGAGGCGGTTTTTTTATGAAAAATAGAATATTCATTTTTGACACAACACTTCGAGATGGTGAACAAGTACCGGGTTGCCAACTTAATACAGTTGAAAAAATTGAAGTAGCGCTTGCACTCGAAGAACTCGGTGTTGATATTATTGAAGCCGGTTTCCCTATCTCAAGTCCGGGAGATCTGGCGGCAATCCAGGAAGTTTCAAAAGTGGTAAAAGAACCTGTCATTACTGCTCTTTCCCGTGCAATCAAAAAAGATATCGATGCAGCAGTTGAATCATTAAAATTTGCGAAGCATAAACGCATCCATACATTTATCAGCAGTTCGGATATTCATATCATTCATCAATTCCGCTCTACCCGCGAAAAGATTCTCGAACAAGCAGTCGAATCTGTGAAGTATGCAAAGCAATTTACGCAAGATGTCGAATTTTCAGCAATGGATGCCGGGAGAACTGATAATAAATTTTTGGCAAAATTTATCCAAGCTTCAATACAAGCCGGCGCAACAACAGTTAATATCCCCGACACAACGGGTTACTGTTTGCCAAATGAATTTGGAGATAAAATAAAATATCTTTTTGATCATGTCAAAGGCATTGAAGATGTTATTGTCTCAGTTCATTGCCATAATGATCTGGGCATGGCAACAGCCAATACTATCGCAGCAGTCCAAAATGGCGCCCGGCAAATTGAGGTAACAATTAACGGTATTGGAGAACGTGCGGGCAATACTTCACTTGAAGAAGCAGTAATGATTTTAAAAACAAGAAAAGATTTAAATACACAAACCAATATCAACGCTAAAAAAATTTATCCGACAAGCCGACTTGTCTCACGTCTCATGCGGATGCCGGTACAAGCCAATAAAGCAATTGTAGGAAGAAATGCATTCGCTCACTCATCCGGAATCCACCAAAATGGCGTATTGAAAAACAGATTTACCTATGAAATTATGAGTCCCAAAGATGTTGGCATTAAAGAATCTTCACTCGCATTGACTGCACGAAGCGGTAGGTCAGCACTTCTTCACCACTTTGAAAGATTGGGTTACAAACTCAAGCAAGAAGAACTTGATATAATTTATCAAAAATTTTTGGTACTTGCTGACAAGAAAAAAGATATCAATGATGATGATCTGCGTTTTCTTATGGGAGACAAAAGCAATGGTAAGAGAATCAAGCTCGAATTACTCGAAGTTGTCTGCGGCACGCCACTCAAACCAATGGCGACTGTCAAACTTATGATAAACGGCACGGAAGAAATAGCAACAGCCGGTGGCAACGGACCGATCGATGCAGCACTAGGAGCAATTAATCAGATCATAAAAAAGAAAGTCGGACTTGAGGAATATCTCGTACAGGCAATTACCGGCGGCACTGATGATCTGGGAAAAGTGCATATTCAAATCAGCTATAAAGGAACGAGCTATTATGGATTCGCAGCAGATACAGACATAATCACAGCATCAGTCAAAGCTTACATTGATGGATTAAATAAGATTATATAATTGCTTTATGAAACAAATACCGCAAACATTATTTGAAAAAATTTGGAATCAGCATATTGTTTTTCAAAAAAAGGACTACCCTGCCGTCCTGTATATCGATGCACACTTAATTCATGAAGTGACAAGCCCTCAGGCATTTTCGGGATTAAAAAAACGCGGCATTAAGGTCTTTCGAACTGAGCGGACATGGGCAACGATGGATCATAATGTCCCTACAAAGGATCAGAACAAACCAATCCGTGAAGAAATGTCACGGCGTCAAGTCGAGATGCTTCGAAAAAATTGTGAGGATTTTGATGTGCGACTTTACGGACTTGGTCATCCAAATCAAGGCATTGTCCACATCATCGGACCGGAACTGGGAATTACCAAACCTGGCATGACGATTGTCTGCGGAGATAGTCACACATCAACTCACGGGGCTTTTGGCGCGATCGCTTTCGGAATCGGCACGAGTGAAGTTGAGCAAGTTCTTTCAAGCCAAACAATTCTTCAGTACAAGCCAAAAACCATGAATATCCGAGTTGACGGCAAATTGGGAAAAGGTGTTACTTCCAAAGATATTATCCTTTACATTATTGCTAAAATTTCAACAGCCGGCGGGACAGGACATTTTGTTGAATATTCAGGAAGTGCAATTAGGAATTTATCAATGGAAGCCCGCATGACAATTTGTAACATGAGTATTGAAATGGGGGCACGCGGCGGCATGATTGCACCGGATGAAACAACTTTTGAATATATGAAAGGCAGACCTTTCGCACCAAAAGGAAAAGAATGGGATAAAGCACTCGCCTACTGGAAAACGTTAAAAACGGATAAAGGAGCGATTTATGATAGAGAATTATTTACTGATGCAACAGATATCGAACCGATGATCACCTATGGTACCAATCCCGGCATGGGAATGAAAATTACCGAAATGATTCCGAAAGAAAAAGACTTGGACAGTGAAAGCCAACGGAATAATTTCCGGTCTGCTTTGGAATATATGGGATTAAAGAGCGGCAAGCAGTTGTTGGGACAAAAAGTTGATTATGTTTTTCTGGGAAGTTGTACCAATTCCCGCATCGAAGATTATAGAAATATTGCAAAAATCGTCAAAGGAAAAAAGAAACCAAAAGATCTGACCGTCTTTGTTGTCCCCGGTTCAGTCAATGTTGTTAAACAAATCGAGAAAGAAGGATTGGATAAAATATTTACTTCGGCTGGTTTTGAGATGCGGGGTGCAGGTTGTTCCGCGTGTCTTGGCATGAATGAAGACAAAATTCCGGCAGGTAAATATTGCGTGTCGACATCAAATCGAAATTTTCAAGGAAGACAAGGACCCGGTGCCCGAACATTTCTCGCAAGTCCGATTACCGCAGCTGCTGCTGCAATTACGGGAAAAGTGAGTGATGTGAGAGATTTTATCTAACGTATGAAAAAACAAAAAGTAACACAAATTAATTCAACAGCAATACCATTACAAATGGAAAATGTGGATACTGATCAAATAATTCCTGCGCGTTTTTTAAAGGCAACGACACGTGTTGGATTCGGACTCAATGTCTTTCGCGACTGGCGTTATGATCCGGAAGGCAATCCCAAACCGCATTTTGTTTTGAATCATCCAAACTATAAAGGGGATATTTTACTCGCTGGACATAATTTCGGTTGTGGATCAAGCCGTGAACATGCAGCATGGGCTTTATCTGATTATGGTTTTAAAGCAGTTGTCTCGAGTTTTTTTGCTGATATTTTCAAAAACAACGCGTTGAATAACAGTCTCCTCCCCATCGAGGTGACACCGGATTTTCTGAAATTACTTTTTGAATATGTTCAAAAAGATCACAAGATAAAAATTATTGTTGATGTTGAAAAACAAACAATTAGTGTACCAAGTAAAAAAATATCTGAAACCTTTGAAATCAATCCGTACAAAAAAATCTGCTTTATGAATGGCTATGATGACATTAATTATTTAATTAATTTAAAATCTGAAATTGAAGCTTTTGAGAAAAAAAGGGAAAACGACTTTTCACTTGTGTAACCGTCATAATGACATTTTTATCTTATGAAAAAAACAATTGCAGTGCTTCCCGGCGATGGCGTCGGACCGGAAGTAACCGAACAAGCAGTAAAAATTCTTAAAACAATTGCTAATAACTTTGGTCATACTTTTATTTTTAAAGAAGGACTCGTTGGTGGCGTGGCAATTGACAGGACAGGAAATCCTTTACCGGAGGAAACAATAATGCTTTGTGAGAAATCCGACGCGATTCTTTTTGGCACGATAGGAGTTCCAAAATATGATAATGATCCAAAAGCGACAGTCAGACCTGAACAAGGAATTTTGGGTCTTCGAAAAGGATTGGGACTTTATGCAAATATCCGTCCGATTTATACGTTTGACAAACTTGTCGGAAAATCGCCTCTCAAACCGGAAATCGCTCAAGGTGTTGATTTTATTGTCATCCGAGAACTCATTAGCGGTATTTATTTCGGCAAACGTGGAAGAAATAAAGATCGAACAGAAGCTTATGATACTGCAGAGTACAGTAAAAAAGAAGTTGTTAGAATAGCAAAATATGCTTTTGCGGTGGCACAAAAAAGAAATAAAAAACTCACAGTTGTTGACAAAGCAAACGTTTTAGAAACATCCAGATTATGGAGAGAAACAGTCCAAGAAATGGAAAAGGAATATCCTGAAATAGCAGTTGACTATATGCTTGTTGACAATGTTGCTCAACAAATCATTAAAAATCCAAAAGGTTTTGATGTCCTGCTAACTGAAAACATGTTTGGCGATATTTTGACCGATGAAGCATCAGTCATTACTGGCTCTCTCGGTATGCTGCCTTCAGCATCAATTGGTGAAAAAACAGCACTCTTTGAACCGATTCACGGATCATTCCCTAGAGCTACCGGACAAAATATTGCCAATCCTATCGGCTCAATCTTATCTGCTGCGATGTTGCTCGAGTATAGTTTTGAATTAAAACGGGAAAGCGAAGCAATCTATAAAGCAGTTGAAAAAGTATTAAATGAAGGTTACGGAACAAAAGATATAACAACAAATAAAATTCTCGGAACAAAAGAATTGGGAGAAAAAATTCAAGAAAAAATCTAACTTTTAAATAAGATTCCCTTTCCTTTTATGCCACGGGAGAAGAAAATATTCAAGAAGTGAAACTACCCCGAAAAGAATTATGCTTAACACAGAAGTAATAATAATGATCACAAAAACCAACGCTGTAGCATAGGAATGAGCCGCATTTTGCATGTAGATTCCCAACCCCTGATATCCCCCAACATATTCACCGACAATTGCACCGGTGATACTGTACGTGGCTGCAATACGAAGACCAGAAAAAAACGAAGGCAGTGCACCAGGTAATTCCGCAAGAAATAATATCTGAAAACGCGACGCACCCATACTTTGTAGCAACGTAATTATCTGAGGGTTAATTTTTTCCATACCGTCGACAAAAGCTACGGTTATTGGGAAAAAACAAACTAAGGTAACGATAATCACTTTTGGCAGAATAGTAAAACCAAACCATATAAGCAAAAGCGGTGCCAACGCAATAACGGGAATAGTTTGCGATACGATAATAAGCGGATAAAGAGCTTTTCTTACAAGAGATGAAAGGCGTAATGCAATTGCAACAAGGACTCCTAAAATAATTGCTAAAAGTAATCCAATAATTGTTTCTAGTATTGTTTGTAAAATATGCGGAATTAGGATTAACGCATGATCCGTATAAACTGAAATGAGAACGGATGGTGCTGGCAAAAGTTGTGGGTTTATATTAAAAAGATCAACAATTGTTTCCCAAAAAAATAGCAAAAGAACAAAAAAAAGTACTGAGGGAAGAAATTGTAAAAATTTTTTCATATTAAGTTTCAACTAACATGGATAACAGACTTTTTTGAAGTGAGATAGCCTTTGGTTTGGTAAGATCGGTAAGCCCTCTTGGACGAGGAAGATTGACTTTCACCTCTTTAATAATAGTCGCAGGACGATCACTGATAACATACACTCTATCAGAGAGTAAAATCGCTTCTTGAATATCATGAGTAATAAAAAGAACACTTGAGTGAAAAGTTCTCCACACATCAAGAAGCCACATCTGTGCCGCGTGCCGCGTCAATGCATCAAGTGAACCAAAAGGTTCATCAAGAAGTAAAAAAGACGGATGAAATAAAACTGTTCGAAGCAAGGCTACTCGTTGCTGCATCCCACCAGAAAGCGCATCAGGAAAATGATGAGAAAAATTCTGAAGATTAAATTTCTGCAACAATTCATTTGCTTTTTCTTGCGCAGTTTTTCTTGATTCTCCTAAAATGACAGGACCAAGCATAATATTTTCCATGACCGTTTTCCACGGAAGGAGTGAAGCTTCTTGAGGCATATAACCAAATTTTCCACGGAGTTCCCTTACCTTTTTTTGGTTAAGAAATATTTCTCCTGATGTCTGTTTTTCTATACCTGCAAGTATATGAAATAACGTACTTTTTCCCGAGCCACTGGGGCCAATAATTGAAACAAACTCATGATTTTTAACCATCAAAGATATATCATTAAGAACTTTTAACGTACCAAATGATTTTGAAAGATCTATGAGGGAAAGTGTTTGTTGCATAACGGTTCTCAGTTATGGCAAGAACTCATTAGTATAAAGACTAGCAAAATTTATTTGTTTGATAGCTTTATCTTTTTTATCCAGAACCGCACCTGCGTTAATCATAAATTGCGGATAATCATGCCATACTTTTGTATCCTGCAAACCCCATTGCCGTCCTGAATCGACGTAATGTGTGCTCAAAAATTCTTGGCTTTTTATGATAAATCCAGTATCCGGAAAGGTGTCTTTTGGTGTTGTAGTAATTAATAAATTTGCAGCTTCTTTTGGATGATCAATTGCATATTGATATCCTTGTGTCGTAGCCATCATAAATTTTTTCAAAACTTCCGGTTTTTGTTTTATTTCCGTTGGACTGGTGACAAGTACCGGCGTATAGTAGTCAGGGATTCCATATTTAAGACTTGAGAAATAAACTACTGGTATCCCTTGTTGTTTTGCCTGGATCACTTCCCATCCTTCAAACGCCCAGAAAAAATCTATTTTTTTATTTGCCAGAGCTTGCATAGAATCTACGTCAAGATTTGCATGTTTAAAAATACCTTTTCCACCATCTTTAGTGATTATTGCATGGAGAATTGCTGTCTCAATTGGAGTGTTTGAATCACCATCAATTTTATTATCTAGATCCTTCGGACTTTTAATTCCACTATCCGAACGGGCGATAAATCCTGACGTATTGTGTTGTATGATCGTCGCAATTGAAACAACAGGATTTCCTGTCGCTGCAGTTGCAACAACACTTTCAGTGCTACTGACGGCAACATCAGCTTTACCATTTGTTACCAATACTTCAGGTGATGTTCCAGATGCATAAGGAAGAATTTTGACATCAAGTCCCTGCTCTTTATACCAACCTTTTGCAAGAGCAACATACATACCGGTATGGTTGGTATTTGGCGTCCAGTCGAGTACAACAGTAAATGGAGTAAGTTTTTCCGCCACCTCTTTTTGGCTCTCTAACTTATTTTTTACAAAATATCCGCCGAGTAAGACAAGCAACCCCAAAAATATGATGAGACAAATAATTATTTTTTTCATCGGTGTTTTCTCACTTTCTCCTCAATTGTCATGACTCCTTTTGGATTGTAGAAAATTTTTACATTGGTAAACACTTGTGACGCACCGGCTTTCAGAGCGACATCTTGGGCTTTACGGACAATTGCGAGTAGCGTATCCAAATCTCCCTCCATAGTTGTTTCCATCGGACCAACTTCATATCGAACACCAGATTTTTTAACTATCGCAATTACTTTATCAATAATCTCGATTATGTTAACTTCAGGACCTGCTTTTGGCATCACCTGGAATGCAATACTTGCTATTGGTTTATTTTTTTTCATAGTTTAAAACAAAAAAAGCGATTTCCAGCAATTGAAAATCGCAATATATATGCTCTTTCCCTTCGCCGGTATTATCCGAACAGGTTCAATGGGTCTCCGCCTTCTGGCAGACTCTCAGCCCGAACTACAAGCTCCCCTTCTATAATGTATAATACATTACATTAGTAAGGAATTCAAGTAGTATGAAACGAGCAATTATTTTTTATAACGGTGATCTTTCTAATCTCCGTAGAGCGAAAAAATATATCAAAAACACGGATTATATTATCTGTGCAGATGGCGGGACAAAACTCGCATTAAAACTCGGGATTAAACCTAACGTAATCATTGGAGATTTTGATTCGTTGGCAATTAGCGATCAAATGAAACTTGCCGAACTAGGCATCGAATTCATTAAATTTAATAAAAATAAAGATGAAACTGATTCCGAATTGGCAACTGAGTATGCATTTAAAAAAGGTTATAAAACAATTCTTTTGTTTGGCGTTCTTGGGTCGAGGATTGATCATATGATCACTAATATTCTCGCTCTCGATTATCTTTCAAACAATCATAGAGATGTGACGATAATTGAAGGTAATCAAGAAATTAGGATGATTCGCAATACGATAAAACTGGAAGGGAAAAAGGGAGATCTGGTTTCACTAATTCCGCTGAAAGGAACTGCTAAAAAAGTTACCACAAGAAATTTACACTTTCCACTCAAAGATGAAAATTTGCTTTTTGGTTATTCAAGAGGAATAAGTAATGTCTTTACGCAGAACACTGCAGAGATCTCATTGCAAGAAGGCTCGCTACTCGTTATTCATGAAAAGGTCTGAGCTTTTTTTAGTGTAGTATAAACAAGTAGTGCGCATTTTGTTCGTGCGGGTGTCAGTTCAATCCCTAACAATGTTAATACGTCAGTCCCTTTTATTTTTTTAATAGATGCCAAACTCTTGCCTTTTATATCTTCAGTAAACAACGAGGCAGATGCTCTGGAAATCGCGCATCCGTCACCGGAAAAGGCAATCTTGCTTAATTTTCCGTTTTGAAACTTTCCGGTCACACGAATCTCATCACCACAGAGAGGATTAAACTCTGTTACATCAAAATCAGCATTCTTAATCACACCGTAATTCTGCGGATGCTGCCAATGTTCCAAAATGATTTCTCTGTATATCGGGTCCATATCAAATTTTAAACGTCTTTTTTACTTCTTCAATCCCCTCTTCCAACCGATCTATATCTTCTTTTGTATTATACAAATAAAGCGATGCGCGTGCTGTCCCAGCGACACCCAAAACTGTCATCAATACCTGCGCACAATGATGCCCTGTTCTGACAGCGATGTGAAGTCTATTGAGAATTTCTGCGGTATCATGCGGATGCACATTGCCAATTGCAAAAGAAAAAACTCCCAGCCGATCATCTTCACTATGCGGACCAAATAAAGTTACGTTTTTTTTGTTTTTGAACATCTCCAGTGAATAGCTAATTAATTCCTGTTCATGTTTTTGAATAGCATCCAAACCAATTTCCTGCAAATAATCAATGGCAGCACCCAAGCCAATCACACCTTCTATGTTTGGTGTACCGGCTTCAAATTTATCAGGAGTATCTGCCCAAAAAACACTTTCTTTGGTAACTTTTCTGATCATATTACCGCCAAACATATGAGGCTCCATCTCATCCAATAATTCTTTTTTTGCATACAGAACACCAACTCCCGACGAACCAAGCATTTTATGAGAAGAGAAAGCCAAAAAATCACAACCCAAATTCAAAACATTCACTGGCATATGTGGAACCGATTGTGCAGCATCAATGCAAATTTTCATATCGGGATTTATTTTTTTGAAATAAGAAATAATTTCTTCAAGCGGATTAATTGTTCCTAGAACATTTGATGCATGAGTTAGGGAAATGAGTTTGATTCTTTCCTGCGGTGCATCTGCAATTTTTTTATAATCAAGTTTAAAATCTTTCGTCATAGGCAAATAAACTAACTCAATACCAATTTCCTTTTTCAATACTAACCAAGGCACGATATTTGAGTGATGCTCCATTTCTGAAAGTACGACGATATCTCCTTTTTGTAACTTCTTTTTCGCCCAACCAAAAGCAACAAGATTCAATGCCTCTGTAGTACCACTGGTTAGAACAATTTCGGACACATGACGAGCTCCAATAAATTGTGCCACTTTTTCTCTTACTTCTTCATACCTATCCGTTGCGTTTTGACTCAGATCATAAATACCGCGGTGAATATTGGCATATTGGTTTGTATAAAACTCCGAGACTGCATCAATAACAACCTGCGGCTTCTGACTTGATGCTGAGGAATCAAGATAGACCAAATCAGGATTATTTTTAAATATTGGAAAGTGATTTTTTATCGTTTTCATTTTTTAAACGCAACTCACGCAGTATATGCCAAAAATTGAGCATGTTTCAGTGATCCAAATCAAACTTGATTAATACTATACTTGCGCTCTCGCCTTTTTTTGCAAATCTTCCGGAAATTGTATTATCAAACTTTCAAAAAATCCATCGACAATAAGATTTTTTGCCTTTTCTTCAGGAATCCCACGGGACATTAAATAAAACATCTCAAGATCATTTATCCGCCCCACTGTTGCAGCGTGGCCTGCCTTAATATCATTTTCCAATATTTCTAAATTCGGAACCACAATCCCCCGGGCTTTTTGAGAAAGCAAAAGAAGATGTGCAGCAAGCCAAGCATTTGTTCCTTTTGCACCTTTTTCTATTTTTATCAACCCGTCAAAATAAACACTTGATGTATCACGAAGTGCACTTTTGATAATTACTTCGCTCGTAGTATTTTCTGCTCGATGTACTACAGTAATTTTTAATTTTAGACTTTGATTCTCATTGCCCAATAATAAACCGAGGAACTTAACCGATGCACCTTTTCCTGCAAGAGAAATATTGTAAACAAGTTCTTTTTCCTCCCCCATCCATAAAGCCGGTAAAACTAATGCTTCATTTTCTTTGATAACTATTTCTTCCATAATTAAAGTTCTAAACGCTAACCTACTGATCCTTCCATCGATAAATTAATCAAACGATTTAATTCAACTGCATATTCAAGCGGCAACTCTTTCACAATCGGTTCGATAAAACCGTTGACAATCATTGATGTCGCCTGCGCCTCAGTTAGTCCTCGTGACATGAGATAAAACAATTGTTGCTCCCCGACTTTACTGACTGCCGCTTCATGACCAAGTGTCACATCTTCTTCATTAATAATATTCACAGGATACGTATCTGAGCGGGATAACTCATCAAGAAGTAGCGCATCACACCGGACAAATGATTTGCTACCTTTTGCACCGTTAATAATTTTTACCATTCCCCGATAACTGCAACGCCCGCCGTTAAGACTCACCGATTTTGACGTAATGGTACTTGTTGTATACGGCGCAAAATGAAATGCTTTTCCTCCAGCGTCCTGATGCTGCCCTTTTCCAGCTAACGCAAGCGAAAGCACTTCCCCTTTTGCGCCTTTGCCATTTAAATAAACAGAAGGATACTTCATTGTTTTTTTACTTCCCAAATTCCCATCAATCCATTCGCCAATTCCCTCCTCATCAACATGCATTCTTTTGGTGACCAAGTTGTAAACATTGTTGGACCAATTCTGAATTGTTGTATACCGGACTCGCGCACCTTTTTTGACAATAATTTCAACAACCGCTGCATGCAAAGAATCAGTAGTATAAATTGGTGCGGTACATCCTTCAACATAATGCACATAACTTCCCTCATCGGCGATAATCAGCGTCCTTTCAAACTGTCCCATATTCGCAGCGTTGATTCGAAAATATGCTTGCAAAGGAATTTCAACATGAACACCTTTGGGAATATAAATAAACGATCCACCGGACCAAACCGCGGAGTTCAAAGCGGCAAATTTATTATCCGCAGAGGGAATAACTGTCCCGAAATACTCTCTAAAAAGATCAGGATATTTTTTCAACGCCGTATCAGTATCAACAAAGATTACTCCTTTTTCTTCCCATTTTTTTTTCAAATTGTGATAAATTACTTCTGAGTCATACTGCGCGCCTACTCCTGCAAGAAATTTTTTCTCCGCTTCAGGAATACCGATTTTGTCATACGTATCTTTGATATCCGCAGGTACATCTTTCCAGTCTCTGAACTTCCGATCTGATGGACTTATATAATAATACATATTATCAAAATCAATCCCTGAGAGATCTGCTCCCCACGGCGGCATCATTTTTTGCTCAAAAATCATCAGTGATTGAAGACGAAAGTTACGCATCCAATCCGGTTCATTTTTGTAGTGCGAAATTGCTTCGACAACTTGACGATTGAGCCCTTTTGGTGTTTTAAATACAGACGACTCCGGCTTATGAAAACCGAACTGATAGCCATCTTTAATTATTGGTTGTTTATTCATAATTTAATTTATAAACAGTCATTGAAGATACTGCTCGTAGCCTTTCTCTTCCGTCTCCTTAGCAAGAAGAGAATCGCCGGATTTAACAATTTTACCTTTTACCACAATGTGAACAAATTGAGGTTTGATGTAATGCAAAATTCGCTGGTAATGTGTTATTAAAAGCAAACCGAACGGATAATCCAAACTATTTATTGCCTTTCCGATATACCGCAGCGCATCCACATCAAGTCCTGAATCCGGTTCATCAAGAATCGCGAAATCAGGTTTTAACATTGATAATTGCAGAATTTCTGCCTTTTTCTTTTCGCCGCCTGAGAATCCTTGATTGAGAAAACGTTTTACAATGTCTTCTGAAAATCCCAAATTTTTGGCAATCGGTTCGACTTCATTGCGAAATGCAATTGGTGACAATTTTTTTAAATCTTTCACTTTATCCTTTTTTTCATTGATCGCCATCCGCAGGAAATTGCCAAAATTTACTCCGGTAATTTCAACCGGATATTGAAAACCAAGAAACAAACCTTGTTTTGCCCGCTGATCAGGAGTCATTGTTGTGATTGTAATGCCGTTTAAATTAATTGATCCTTTGGTGATAACGTAATCCGGATGCCCCATCAGCACTTGCGCCATCGTTGATTTGCCGCCACCATTCGGACCCATAACTGCGTGGATCTCACCTTTTTTGATCGTCAACGAAATGCCGCGAAGAATTTCTTTCCCCTCTTTCGTGCCCGCATATAAATCTTTAATTACTAATGTATCTTTCATAAAATAAACTAAACGCTAGACCTTAAACGCTTACTTTCTTTCTGCCACTCCTTATCCAATTGTTCATTGATTTCGTCAATCATTTCATCCAATTCAACGTCCGACATGTTATGCATTTCCGCGCCGGTTGCAATGGTATCAAACTCATTGGCAAAACAGCTTACACAGTGAAGTCCATATTCTGCAAGCAATTCGCCCGCGCGTGGGCATTCATCAAGAATTACACTCAGTGGATCAAATTTTGTGATAACATATGCTCCTTGTGCCATCTTATTTCTCCTTAAAAACTTTTTGTGAGATATTTCGTTTGTGAAAAAAAAGTGCGTATATAACTACGATATAAAAAAGCATTATCATAAATCTTGCGGCACTAAAATCATTATCCAGTCCAAAAAAACCCTGTAGCAAAGTCCCGATAAAACTATCTTCTCCTGGTAAAAAATTCATATGAAACGAGCCTAAATTTGAGAGTGAAAATGTAAAATGAGTACTTAAAAATTTTGTTAAACCGGTCTGAAAGAGTGACGCGCCCAACAAGACAATCATATACTCTGTTGCTTTATAAATTTTCGCAATAGAAAATTTTGTATATGCAAAATATGTCAGACAACCGATTACTGCTGCACCGGCAAATCCTATAAATAAACCAATAATGTTTTGAATAAAAAGAGCAAACAGTGAAATACTTGCACTAAATAAGGCAACTTCAAATCCTTCCCGAACGACCATAAAAATAATGAGAAGAAACAGACTGATATCAAAAATTTCCTTTTTTATATTCTCTTTTGCTTTTGTGAGCATCTCTTTTCTATTTTGATTCATTCGTTGATGAAGTGAAAATACTACATACACAAGAAATAAACCGGAAAAAATTTGTAAATAACTTTCAATCGCATCTGCATTTTGCACTGTAACTAAGCTGCGAGTATGTTCGCCAAGGAAAAAAACGAAGATATTCAGCAAGAGAGCAAGCACCATCCCAATAATCGTTGCCAAACCAATTTCCATTTCTTTTTTAAGAGCAAGCTTTTGTGAAACACCAAGAAATATACCGACGATGAGGAAGGCTTCTAAAAATTCTCTAAAGCCGATAACTGCTGTAGTAAACATAATATATTTTTCTCACGTGGTAATTTTGGTACACCATGCTTCGTATTTTTTATCTTCTCCTTTAACAACTTTGAAAAATTTCTCTTTCAATTGTGCAGTAATCGAACCGATTCCCCCATCGGCAATCTGCCTTTTGTCAATGTGCTCAACCCAGGCAACTTGGCAGCCTGTTCCTGTCAGAAAAACTTCATCAGCAATATAGAGTTCACTTCGTTCGATTGGCCTTTCGATAACCTGAATGTCCAAATCTTTTGCAATTTGTATTACCGACCTTCGGGTTATGCCTTCAAGAATTCCTTCTGATAAATCAGGGGTAATCAATACACCGCTGCGAACAATAAAAAGATTTTCAGCGGATCCTTCTGCAACACGACCAAATTTATTGAGCATAATTGCCTCATCATATCCCCCATCTGTTGCCTCTTTTCGTGCAAGAGCAGAGTTCACATAACCTCCGGAAATTTTCCCTCGCGATGGGATTGCATTATCACTGATCCGCTGCCAAGCAGAGACAACAAGCGAAAGCCCTTTTCCAAGCGGCATATATTCTTCCAACGGGATCATATACAAAGCGAAATCAAGGGTAATATTGGCAAGATTTGGACCGAGTTCTGTGTTGCCAACATAGGCAAAGGGACGAAAATACGCATTGGATTTGGGCTTATTTTTCTTAATGAGATCCAAGGTAATTTTTTTAAGATCTTCTTGTGAATAAGCTAATTTACAACCCAAAATATTTGCTGATCCAAGAAACCTTTTGTAATGGTCATCCAAACGGAAAATACTCAAATATTTTTTCTCTTGAGAATAATATCCTCGGATACCCGCAAAATAACCAGTTCCATATTGGAAACCATTAGTCATAATAGAAATTTTTGCGTCCTCAATCGGAACAATTTTTCCCTGGAAAAATGCATATGGAAATGCTCCTGTCTTCATATTATTTTGTTACTTCAGCAACTGCTTCTATCTCAATCAATGGACTTTTTACAAATTTACCTCTTGGTAAATCTGCCACTCCGACCGTCGCACGCGCAGGTTTATGATCGCCAAAATAGTGTGCATAAATTTCATTCACTTTGAAAAAGTCTTCAACGTTTTTAAGATAAATTGTTGTCTTAACGACAGCATTCAAATCGCTTCCTGCTTCTTGCAAAACAGCCTGCAAATTTTTCATAACTTGATGTGTTTGTGAAACTATACCCTCAGCTAATAACTTTGTTTCGGGATCAATACCTATTTGTCCAGAACAAAAAATAAAACCATTAGCAGTATATGATTGTGAATATGGACCAAGGGCTTGTGGTTCAATAATTTTTTTATTCTTTTTCATAGTTAGTTCATTCCTCCACCCTGCAGTGCAGGTTTTGCAGTTGCACGCATTCTTTTGAGCAAACGGTTTTCGACTTTTTGAACAAGTGGATGTACATTATCATTTTCTTTGGCCTCTTGCTGCCAATCTTTTAAACGCTTAAGTAAAACAGTTTTGTCTTCCAATTCCCGGCAATCCATCAGGTCTTTATTGAGATCAATGACAATTGTATCACCATTTTCCACAAGTGCAATCGGTCCACCAAGATATGCTTCCGGCCCGACATGTCCGATGACAACCCCGACTGAGCCGCCGGAAAACCTGGCATCTGTCATAAGCGCAATCGTAATATTTTTCTGTCTGCACAACATAGTAATTCGTGATGTAGGATCAAGCATTTCCGGCATTCCTGGAGGTCAATGCATCAAGGAGTTGTCCTTCACCGTTGAAAACACGGGCTTTGCCGATGAACATTCCTTTTTCAATGCCGCCTTCAACACCGGCAACTTTGATAACCGCTCCGCCATTTGGCGCAAGATTTCCATGAAGCATCCGCAAACCGCCTGTTGGTTTGAATGGTTTTGCAACCGAATGAATTACTTCACCATCGGGCGCTGGAGGATTTAATCGTTTGATTTGCTCTTGCAATGTTTCTCCGGTACAGGTAATGCAACTTCCATCAAGAAAACCGGCATCGAGTAATTCTTTAACGATCACCTGAATTCCTCCTTTTTCGTCAATATCTACCATAGAATACGTACCAAACGGACGGGCATTCACGAGGACAGGAATACTGCGTGAAAGATCATTAAATTCTTTTTGCGTAATAACATCCCGCCAGAAATCAATTCCTGCCGCCCGCGCAATTTCCGGTGCGTGAAGCATCACATTGGTTGAGCCGCCCATTGCAACTGCAACAGTGATGGCATTACGAAGTGACTTTTTTGTCACAATATCTCTGGGACGAATTCCTTTTTTGGTCAGCATTAATAAATAGGAAACGAGTTCTTGCGGAAATTCTTTAATTCGCCTTTCATCTTGCGATGCTGGTGAAACCATGTGCAGTGGTTCCATTCCTACAACTGCAAAAAATGTCTGCATCGTGTTGTACGTAAACATCCCACCGCAGCTTCCGCAACCCGGACAAGCATTTAGTGCCACACGATTTTTTAATTCCTGCTCATCATCTCCGGCGACTTGAAAACCGGTTACGATATCAATCCGCTCTTGGGTTTCTGGATCAACACCGGGACGGATTGATCCATCAGACATAACAATTGTCGGAACGTTGGCTTCCAATAATGCAGCTACGGTTCCCACTGGCGGCTTATCACATGCGACAACAGCAATAGCACCTTTTACGCTACTACCGCTCAGATGCAAACTAATTGTGTCGTGAGAAACCTCACGTCCGATCAAAGAATAACGCATCTCATCTGTTCCATTTAATTGTCCATCAGAAATACCTCCGGCAAAATAAGGAGGAATCAAACGAACACCTAATTTTTCTTTTTCAATCATTTTCACTACAGCAACCTGAATGGCTGCAACTTTTTCAGTGACACCGAGATAACATTGACTGTCTCCCTGATTGCCGATAACAGCCCAGACATCGCCATGAATGTTAAATGGATTTTGTCCCAAAAATTTGGCAGTTCCGACTCTCTGCACATCCCGCCCGGGATTTTCAGAAACGAAATTTTCCTTGCCACATTCGCAATTGCCGCAGTCACATTGTTGATTTATTTTTTTATTTTTCATATTCTGCTCATTCTAACACTATTAAACAAGATAATTATAAAGCAATTCTTTATCGGAAAGTATCTCAAACTTAATACCTGCTTCCTTCATCCGTTCCAAAAGCGGCTTGTAATCTTTTTTGTCTCTTAATTCAACACCAACGAGCGCCGCGCCTTTTTCGCGATTGGTTTTTTTCATGTATTCAAACAAAACGATATCATCATTTGATCCGAGAGCTTTATCAAGAAACTTTCGCAATTGACCAGGCTTTTGGGTAAATTCGATAATAAAATAATGCTTTCTTCCCTGATAAATAAGACTTCGTTCCATAATTTCCGGATAGCGAAGCAAATCATTGTTACCGCCGCTTAATATACAAACAACTGTCTTCCCTTTAATTTCTTTCCGCAGATCATCAAAGGCTGACAGCGATAACGCACCTGCCGGTTCAGCAATAATACCATCGTTTTGATAAAGGCTGATCATCGTATTGCAAATTTTCCCTTCAGGAATCGCAACTACTTTTTCAAGATTCTTACTGCAAATAGCAAATGTCAAATCTCCAACTTGCTCAACCGCAGCACCGTCCACAAAGGTATCAATTTTTTCAAGAGCTACAACCATGCCTTTTTCCAACGAAGCATACATGGCCGCTGCCCCTTTTGGTTCTGTACCGTAGATTTTTATTTTTGGATTCTTTTCTTTAAGATAAGACGAAACTCCTGATGCAACGCCGCCACCACCTATTGGTACGATTACTACATCAACATTTCCCTCCAATTTTTCATAAATTTCTTTACCAATTGTTCCCTGTCCTGCAATTGTTGCGGGATCATTAAACGGATGGACATAGACTGCATTCTGACTCTCACAATACTCATGTGCTGCTTTACTCGCGTCATCATAAGTCTCACCGATTAATTTAATTTCGACAAAACCATCGCCAAAATGCTTGACTCGTTCAATTTTTTGATTGGGCGTAATTGTCGGCATAAAAATAACACCTTTTATTTTAAGCAGCGCACAGCTAAGAGCGACACCTTGTGCATGATTACCTGCGCTCGCTGCGACAGTGCCTCGCTTTTTTTCAGCGTCCGTAAGTGAGCTCATCTTATTATAAGCGCCTCGGATTTTATATGAACGCACTTCCTGCAAGTCTTCTCGTTTGATATAAATGTTCGAGTCAAAGAGTGCAGACAGTCGCTTTGATTTCTGAAGCGGTGTTTTGATAACGACTCCTTCGAGCCGCTTTGCCGCTTCATCGATTTGTTGTACTGTTATTTTCATACTATAAATATAAAACTATTTGAATAACTTATTCTAAAACCCCGTCATTCTGGCTTTTGTCCAGAATCCGTTTCAGCGAGATTCTGGATGCGCCTTCGGCTTACCAGAATGACGAATTTCATTGTAAATCTGATTTATTTTTGATTTTCGGGACGTAACTCCCGTACTTTTTTTCCAGTCAGCCACATTTCACTTTTGTGAATTGCATCAAGCTCTTTTTGTAATTTTTTTCGATAATCTGACTCACTATTTTTCTTAATTGTCCGTGCAGCTTCCTTTCCTGATTTGACACTTTCGTATAAATCGTCAAAAACAGGTGCAACTGCATCACGGAATTTATTTTTCCAATCAAGCGCACCACGTTGCGCAGTTGTTGAACAATTCGCAAACATCCAGTCCATTCCGTTATCGCCAATTAAGGGAACCAGACTTTGGGTTGCTTCTTCAACGGTTTCGTTAAATGCCTCAGATGGAGAATGACCTTTTTTGCGAAGCAAATTATATTGCGCTTCCATAAGTCCCGCGATAGCTCCCATAAGAACACCGCGTTCTCCGGTCAAGTCACTGTAAACTTCTTTTTCGAAAGTAGTTCGGAACAGAAATCCTGATCCGACACCAACACCAATTGCTTTGACAATATCCTCTGCATGTCCACTTGCATCCTGATACACTGCATAACTGGAGTTAATACCGCGTCCTTCAAGAAAAATCTTACGGACTGTTCTCCCTGACCCCTTCGGAGCAACAAGTACGACATCAATGTCCTTTGGTGGGACAATACTAGATTGTTTGGAAAAGGTAACCGCAAAACCGTGAGAAAAATACAGTGTTTTCCCCTTGGTAAGATGTGGTTTT
>WNGL01017025.1_pt1 | contig 25283 bp, 22 predicted proteins | sample 5400591 | NCBI WGS metagenome assembly WNGL01 (sample SAMN13153377, study PRJNA577476) | soil metagenome | isolation source: 80 cm soil or saprolite under Garry oak tree replicate 1 | place: USA:California | collected 2016-06-15 | reverse complement strand
AGGTGTTCCTTGATCATTGCGCGTAGGCGTGGACCGTCGAAGAGCTCCATGCGCCCGTGCTCGGCGGCCTTCTGCCAGCAGCCGGCAGTGAACCACGAGGTGGTGACGAGGATGCCGTGGCCGGCCTTCTTCTCCTCCATCGCTCCGGCCAGTTCGCGGACATGACTGACGCCCACGACCCTCGAATAGCGCTTGGCCTGAACGATGCTGAGCATCTTGCCGCCGGGCGTCTTGTTGACCATGACCGCGTCCACGCCGTCGTCCCGGCTGTGCTCGGTCGTCCATCCTTCCAGGCCGGTGGCCTCGAACACCTGCCGGACGAGGTGTTCGAACTCATCGGAAGTCATATCCATGAGGTCCGGGCGTGAGTCGTCGTGAGCCTCATCCAGGGCCGGTGACCCGGCGCGCTGCAGGCGGTTCCGCTTACGGCGGCGGCATCGATGTCGGCAAAGACTCCAGACGCGCAGCCGGGTCGACTCCTTCGCCCATAGCGTCGGTTTGCCGGTCAATGTCCGGTCAGCTCGGCAACGACAGGAGCGAGCGCGTCAGCGGCGTTCGCGCCGACGACGATATATGAGAAGCCACCCTCGTGCGCCACGAATGCAGAGAGATGGTGATTGGCATGTAGGCGACACACCTGATCGATGCAATGCTCCATGAGAGATGGAGGATTGCCGGCCCTCCGGGATCGTCTTATGGGAGATGGTCTCAAGCCGCCACATGCTGCTGGTAGCCGAATACTACCGGTGGCGAGCGATGTGGTCAAAAGGCGCACCAGATTGCGTCAGGCGGGGATCGGGGAGACGAGCGCAAGCGAACCGTCGAAGACATGTCGAGAATTCAAAGACGACATCGGAACCGGGTGGTGGAAGGTTCACCCGGGATGAGTCTGGCGGGTGCCCATGTATTGGCCAGGCGGTGTCCGGCATAGAGGCGGCGTGACCCCGGTCTGCGGCTCTCGTGGGGAACGTGGGAAGGCGGGTGAGGACATGGTTCCGGTGCTGGTCGGCCGGGACGTCAGGGAGTGCCCCAAGCGGCGGATCCGTGAGGGGTCGAGTACCGTTGCCGAGCCCGCTGGCGGACCGTCTCGTAGTAGCGGTGAGACCCCGGTAATAGGGGTGGAGCGAAGGGGACGGCTCATTCGTGGAGGGTTTCTGCGAGCAACCGGCCGGTGGCCGGGAGGAGTCCAGTGAACCAGCCAAGGTCGACAGAGAAGCCGTTTGCGATCTCGAAGCAGGCGGTGTGGGAGGCGTTCAGGAAAGTCAAGGCCAACCAGGGTGCGCCGGGAGTGGACGGGCAGACCATCGAGGAGTTCGAGGCCGACCTGCGGAACAACCTGTACCGCGTGTGGAATCGGATGTCCTCGGGGTCGTACTTTCCTCCTCCGGTGTGGGCGGTGGAGATAGCGAAGCCGCATGGCGGTGGGGTGAGGATGCTCGGCGTGCCGACCGTGGCCGACCGGGTGGCGCAAACGGTGGTAGCCATGGAGTTGGAGAAAGCGGTGGAGCCGAAATTCCACGACGACTCGTACGGGTACCGTCCGGGCAGGTCACCATTGGACGCGGTCGCGGCGTGCCGGAGGCGCTGCTTCACGGCGCCGTGGGTCGTGGACCTCGACGTCGAGAAGTTCTTCGACTCCGTGCCGTGGCACCTCATCGTCAAGGCGGTGGAGGCGAACACCGGCCAGAAGTGGGTGCTCCTGTATGTGGAACGGTGGCTGAAAGCACCCGTCCAGCACCCGGATGGCACCCTGGAGCGGCGGGACAGGGGGACCCCTCAAGGTTCACCGGTCTCTCCGCTGCTGGCGAACCTGTTCATGCATTACGGGTTCGACCTATGGATGGTCCGGGAGTTCCCGACTATTCCGTTCGAACGGTTCTGCGACGATGTAGTAGTGCACTGTGTCAGCGAGAAGCAAGCCCGCTGCGTGCGGGAGCGGATCGCGGCCAGGCTGGGCGAGCTCGGGCTGCGGCTGCATCCCGACAAGACGCGGATAGTGTTCTGCGGACAGGCCGGACGTGAAGGCTCGTACGAGCACACGTCGTTCACGTTCCTGGGATACGAGTTCCGTAAACGCGCAGCGCGCGCCAAGGGTGGGGGAGTCTTCAACGGCTTCCTGCCCGGAGTCAGCCCGCAGGCGATCAAGAAGATGAACCAGGTCGTCAAGGGCTGGCAACTACACCGGTGGACAGGACGCACCCTGAACGAACTCGCGGCATGGCTCAACCAGATCGTGCCCGGGTGGGTCCGCTACTACGGACGGTACTACCCGTCCCTGCTGCGGCCCCTTCTACGCCGAATCAACGCCTACATCCTGCGTTGGGCACGCAACAAGTACCGGCGGCTACGGTCATTCAAGAAAGCCCTCGCGTGGTGGAACGGAGTCGTGCGACGCGACCCCACCCTCTTCACGCACTGGCAGTGGATGACCAACCTCTGGATGACTGGATGAGAAGAGCCCCGTGAGCGGAGACGCTCATGCGGGGATCCGTGGGAGCCCGGGGGCGAAATCCCCCCGGGCGACCCGACCTCACGTCGTCGCAGTATTTCGTCGGTGGCTGGGGTCGGGTCACTTGGAAGCACTAACAGCGAGTCCGCTGCGCGCAGCGCGGCAGGGTCCGTGTCGGGGTGTGTCATGAACGGGGAGATGGCGTCGCCGACCACCGCCACGTGGCACGCCAGTTCGAGGTCTCGGAGTGCGCGAAACTCGGCGGCCAATCGCATTATCTCGGCCCGAGAGTCGCCCGGCATCGTGGCGAACGTGACCGTATCCGCCAGGTCGGCCGCCAGTGCTTGGGCCTTCGGGCCACGCACGGCCATCACCACCGGTGTATGGAGGTCCGGGCCGTCGAGTTCTCTGAGCGACGTGACAGTGTCGCGCACCTGAGACAACCGCCGGCCCGGTGTCACCACCGGAAGGCCTAACTCACGCAGTTCGTCCTCGATCCCGGGCCTGCCGGTGCCGATGCCCATCTCGAAGCGACCTTCGGTAAGCACCGACAGTGAGTGTGCCTCCCAGGCCAAGCTCCAGGGCGTGCGCAGCGGAGAGGCATACACCCACGTACCTACCCGCAGGTCGGCGAGAGTCGCCGCGACAGCCAGCGTGGGACCGGGCGCTGGCTGCCACTGCTGAACGTCGGGCATCAGGAGTGTCGAGAAACCGTTGTCGGCAATACGGCGCACCTGGTCTCGCCACGCCGGCAGATCAGTTCTGAGCGGGGCAACAACACCGAATCGAAAGCTTCTTGCTCCGCCGGTCGCCTCATTGTCGGTCATCGTCGCTGTCCTCTCGATTCATTTCGAGTCGATTGTGCGTGCAGCTGTCCCCCTATTGACTGCCGAGCAGGTCCCAACTCATCGGCCACACGCGAGGCACGACCCCCAGGCGCGTCCCATCTCCGCGCATACAGGCGTACGCATAGCGATCCAAACCGGACACACCGGTCAGCTTGAGCTTGTGCTGAGTGGGAGTCTGCTGGTCATGTTGAGTTTCACTTCACCGTAGGGCAGGACGTGGGACCAGAACAGCGGGGTCAGCCCTCGCTGGTCCTCGGCGGTGAGCGCGTCAGCCCATTCCGGCTCGGCGAGCAGGTCCTGGATCATCAAGGTGTTCACGTAGACGAGCGCGGCTTGCAGGATCCGCAGGCACAGCACGCTCATCTCCTGCTCGTCGCGGCGGTTGGTGGCCAGGTCGCCGCCCTTGCCGTAGAAGATGACCGCGTTGGCGCGGTTCCACGACTCGACCACGTTCAGGCCCTCGTGGATCTCCCGCTGAAGCTGTCTGCTGCGCAGGTAGCGGGCGAGAAAGATCGTCTTCTGCGCCCGGCCGAGTTCGATCATCGCCTGGTAGGTGGGGTGGGCGGCGTTGGCCTTCATGAACCGGCGCAGGATCGCCTCGGTCGAGGCGGTGCCGACGCGGATGGCGGTGGCGTACTTGATCATCTGATCGTACTGGTGCTCGATCCGGTCCCAGCGGATCGGGCGGGTCAGCGCGGGCGCAAGGCCCGGCCAAGCGGCTGGTTCTCCGGTCGCGGGACGGTACATCTTGATGGTGTTGATCCGCTTGATCCGCGGGAGCAGGTCGAAGCCCAGCAGCTTAGTGATGCCGAACCCGATCTCGGACTGGCCGTGGGTGTCGACGTAGTTGGCCTCGACCTGCATCTGCGTGCCGTGCCGGATCGCGCCGTCAACCATCGCGTGCACCTCCGAGGCCGAACAGTTCAGCCTCTGGGAGTGAATCACCACGGAGCCTCACTCGACGTGCCAGTAGATGAGCACGCCGCGGCCGCCGTAGCGGGAGTGCCACTCGGTGAAGATGTTCTGGTCGAACGCACCGAAATGCGTCGAGTCCGACGCCACCGCCGCCGACCCATCACCCCACAGGGTCTGCTGGCGGGCGGTGAAGGTGGCGTTGGCGATCTCGATCGCGATCTGCCGCGGCGCCTCGGCGGTGAGATAGCGGCGGCGGGCGTAGCGGATCTCGTCCTCGCCGTGTCCGTGCTCGCCGGCGGCGACCGCGCGGATGCCGGTGTTCGTGCCGTACCCGTAGATCGCCAGCAGCAGCCGCTCGGCGAGGACGTGCTCGGGTAGGCTGCCGTGTCCTGCGACTGAGGTAACCGACCGCAGGCAGCCGGTGCGCAGCACCGCCTCCTTGAGCATGTCGATCAACGGCACCGTGCCCCACCTCGCCTGGACCGCCTGTTTCAACCGGCGCAGGTTCCGTGGCTCCGGAGCCGCGTCGAGCGGGGTCAGCTTGATCGCTCCGCCCGCGCGGTCGGTGATGGACAACCAGTCACACGTGGGCAGCGCCTGGTGGAGCGCGTCGAGTTCGGTGCGCATCTGCTCGCGTAACTCGTCCACGAACGCCGTGGCGTCCAGCGGTTTACGCAGGGCGTGGTAATGCTCGGCCCCGCAGCGCCTGGAAGGTGCAGATCTCATAGACCATCCGCACCGCCCGCCGCCGCCCGCGCGTGTCCGTCGTGTGCACCAGGGCGTGCCAGTCGCCGCTCAGGCCGCGATGCACCGGGATGTGCTCGCCGGCCGGGTAGTGCCGCAGGTTCCCCGCGTTGGCGTAGCGCCTGATCAACTCCAAGGCATCCAGCACGGGCCGATGCGCGGTGTTGTTGCGGCGGAACTCCAACACGTCGAGCAGCTTGATCAACCCGACCCGGTAATGGTTCGTGTAAGACGCTCGCAACGTCGCCTTCACTGTGCGCTGATACGTCGGACCGGACGCCTTGAACTCCGCCACCAGTTCCCGTAGCACCGGCTGCGGCGCGACCGGGAACACCACCTCCCGCACCAGTCGATCACCGTGGACGGCGCCGAACCGAACGTCTTGGCCAGGCGCGAACCAGAGACCCCCTTCGCCGGTGCGGTAGGCGACGCCGGCGAGCAGGAGCGGCTGGCCGGCAGAATTGTCCAGCTCGATCAGTACCCCCTCGACGTCGGGGGAAGCGCCAACCAGTGCAGTGCGCAGCTGGTCGAGTGTCCAATCGATCGTGGCAGAGTCCGGCACTACGAAGGTGACTTGTAGCGCGCTCTCGAGCGGGTGGAGGATCGAGAGGCTGGAGACCTTCAACCCGAACTGTTGGGCCACGGTGTTGACCTGGGACGTCAGGACGGCGTCGCTCGGCGAGTCAAAGACCTGGCCGAGCGAAACGGCGCCAAGGCCGAGATTTGACGTGACCTGAGCTCCGCTGCTTCCGGGGCCGACGGCAGTGGCGCTGGCGATCTCATCGCTGATGACGGCCTGATTCGTACGCATGCGCTCGCCGAGGGCGCCCACCGCCAGGTCGGCCACCCAGACATCGGGGACGTCGTCGTTGTTCTTCGCGAGCGCCACGGTGACAACCAGGCCTGCCGGCGAGGTACTCGCTTGGACCCCCCTGAACGTTGGTCCCGCCCAAGCCTCGGACAACCTGTCCCGCCGCACCATCCAATGATGCCGGAGCCGCTGTCGGAGCCTGCGTGACGCTGGCGTAGGTGACGGGATCTCCCGTGTGCCCGCCACCGCCAAAGCGCGGGTCGGCCGATCCTCCTGTTGCGCCCATCGCGGCACCGACCGCACCAGCTGTCGCAGCCGCTACAACAAGCCCCGCGAGAACGTATCCGAACCGCTTCGAGTTACGACTTCTGGACATCGAAACCTCCCGAGGAGTCCGTAGCCGACACCGTCGGCCAGCATGGAGACCCGCTCATCGTTCCTATAACGCCGCGGAAGATCGAGGAACCGTCCACATAATGCCACCCAGTGGCGGAGTCGTACCGCTGCCAGATCGTGAACGTGCCATGGGCCGGCGACGGACAAGTCGTCCCACCGGTTGCTTCTCCCCATGTGTAGCCCTGAATATGGTCGCTGGTTCCGAAGCCTGCTTGGTCAAGGGAGGCGCCGTTAATGTGCCCATGGAATGTCGTCCCTGAGCTGCGATACGTGTTGGCATCGTACGCCGTGCGTCGGCCAAACGCTGGCGGCAGGAGCGGCCGCAGCAGCGAGCGCTGCGTCCGACGCGACGGGCATCCGGCGGTTCGCAACCGTGTGGTTGTCGCTATGAACAACGAGACGACGGCCACCCGGCTTGCTGGCGCCTGCTAGGGGCCGGAGTTCGGCACCAGCCGTTGACGGCCGCGAGTAGCTGGCCGCTCGCCGGGGCCGCTACGGGGTCTCAGCGACTCGCCGCGGCAGCGTTGGCGGCGCCGGCAAAGGCGGCGACGTTGGGGTCGGCGCAGATCCTGGCGCCGAGCGTGAACGCGGGCGTCGAGTGCTGAGGCGGTGCAGGCGACGCTGGACGGGTATACCCCAACGGTGGACTCGTCGTTCACAGGGATGACGCAGGCGCAGCTCACGTCCGACAAGGCGATCATCGTCGGGGATCCGAGCAGCGGCGGATCCGTAGACCGCCGCGAGCGGGGCTTTCACCCAGTCGAACACGGATGTGCCGATCCCGACGTCCGGACCGTCGCTGGATTTCACCCGCACCTATGAATTGCAGCTGGCGGCCCAGCAGACCCGGTCCGAGACGCCGGGGCCGCTTGGTTACGGGTCGACGGACAACGGGGTGTCGTCGCTGACCGTGAGCCGGCCGGTGGCCGGTGACGTCTGCGCCCTGGACGGGGCGCGGTCCGCGGGGCTGCCGGCCCGGGCGCCGCTGAAACCTGCCGGACGAGATCACGCAGTTCGGGGGCGAAACCTGCATCGCCGATTCGGCTGCGAACCGGATCCAGGAGATCCCGGGCACCTTGAAGACCGCGCATGGCCACCATCATGGCCGGCGAGCCGCGGCGGACTGAACCGGGATGTGCCGGGCCGGGGACTTCGCCGCAGTCGGCAAGCACCCGCCCAGCAGGCTCGGCCGCTCGCGGGCCGCCACTGCATGCGGAGGCGGTCACGATCCTGCCCGCCGGCGACTGACGTGCGGCAGCCGGTGCTCGCCCCGGCCTGATCATCACGGGCCCGGCCCCGCGCATCTTCACCGTATCTTCACCGGCGCGGAGCGACGATCAGCGCATGGCTGCTTGATGAAGGGAGCAGGAATGAGAGTGAAGGTGCTGGGCATACTGACCGCGGCTGCTGCTGCGGGCGCGGTGACGTTCGCGGCGGGAGGCACGTTCGCCGCTGCCGGGGCACCGGCCCGTGCCGGCTACGAGCCGGTGCTGGATCCCGGCAACTTCGTCCGGGTCATCGACAACCCGTACTACCCGCTCCCGGTCGGGCGGACGCTGATATATCGGGGTGTCCGAGACGGAGTTACGCAGACCGACCGAGTCCACGTGACGTCACGGACGAAAGTGCTCGAGGGAATCACCGCCACCAGCGTGACCGACGTCGCCACGCACGGCCGGAAGCTGCTCGAGAAGACCACTGACTGGTTCGCTCAGGACAAACAGGGCAACGTCTGGTACCTGGGCGAGAACACCGCGGCCTTCCTTCCCGGCGGGAAGGTCGACCGGTCAGGCTCGTGGCAGGCAGGGGTCAAGGATGGCGAGCCGGGCATCATCATGCTGGCGCACCCGCGAGTCCCCGACGCTTACCGTCAGGAGTTCCTGAAGGGCAGCGCCGAGGACACCGCCTGGATCGTTAACAGCGGCGGTTCGATCCGGGTTCCGTTCGGCGTGCTGCACCGCATACTGACCACCCTGGAGTTCACCCGGCTCGAGCCGGGGGTTATCGACCAGAAGCTCTATGCTCCTGGCATCGGGATCGTCCGTGAACTGGCAGTCCGGGGCCCGCAGGAGGTAGCGCGCCTGGTAAGCGTCCGCGGCGGCTGATAGCGGGCAATGTCGGCCGGACTCCTCGCTGACGACGGCGGGGTCGCGTTCCGCTGTTGCGGCGCCCGGCAATATCCCGGCCGATCTGACTCTGGAGGTGATCCACCAGTGCGGATCCTCGTGGTGGAGGACTCTGTGAAGATGGCGGCGCTGCTGAGGAAGGGCCTTGAGCGCGAGGGATACGCCGTCGATGTGGCCGGGTCGGGCCAGGACGCGGTCTGGATGGCGGAGGAGAATGAGTACGACGTGATCGTGCTGGACATCATTCTGGAGTGCAGCGAATCACCGCTCGACGGGTTCGCGGTGTGCCGGGAGATCCGCACGGCAGACTGCCGGACGCCGGTGCTCATGGTCACCGCGAGGGACGCGGTGCAGGATCGGGTGCGCGGTCTGGACATCGGCGCCGACGACTACCTCGCGAAGCCCTTCTCGCTGCCGGAGCTGCTCGCCAGGGTGCGGGCGCTCATCCGACGCGGCGCAGCCGAACGGCCGGTCATGCTCCGGGTGGGGGACTTGTCGCTGAACCCGGGCCGGCACGAGGTCGAGCGCGGCAGCGCCAGGATCGGGCTGACCCCGACCGAATTCGCGCTGCTCGAATATCTGATGCGGCACGCAGGCGACGTGCTGACCAGGAAGAACCTGATCGAGCACGTCTGGGACTACGCGTTCGAGGGGGATCCTCGCATCCTCAACGTCTATGTTCGCTCGCTGCGCGACAAAATCGACCGCCCCTTCGGCCAGGCCACCCTCGAAACCGTCCGCGGCATCGGCTATCGGATCGCAGATGACTCGCTGGGCCAGGCTGCCGATTAAAGGAAGGCTGACCGCCGCCTTCGCGGCCAGCATGGCGGTGGTGATAGGCGGCCTCAGTGTATTCGTCTACTTGCGAACGGGCACCGACCTGCTCAACACGATCGAGGCAGGCCTTAGCTCGCGAGCCGAGCTGCTCGCATCGGACCTGCAGCACCGGGGTCCCGCCCTGGCAAATGTCAAGCCGACCCTCATCGAGAGCGACGAAGTGTTCGCTCAGATCGCCGGGGCATCCGGGCGGATCGTGCAGTCCAGCTCGATCATCTCGCGGCAGCGGCTGCTGTCGGCCACTGCAGTCCGTGCGGTCAGCAGGGCCGGTAAGGCTGAATACGCCGATCGCAGGCTGATCGGGATCGACAATCAGGCCAGGGTGCTCGCAGTACCGGTCACGGCCGCGCGCGGGCGCTTCGTTGTGATGGTGGGCGCCTCCCTGCAAGACCGCGAAGACGCGCTCGTCGCGCTCGCCGCCACGCTGGCGATCGCCGGAACCATCGCGATCTGCCTGATCTCGCTGGGCGCCTGGCTGGCGGTGGCCGGTGCCCTGCGGCCGGTGGAGAGCATGCGGCGGCAGGCTGCGGCGATCTCTGCCTGGGATCCTGGTCGGCGGCTGTCCGCCTGTCCGGGCAAGGACGAGCTGGCGCTGCTCGGTGGCACCCTCAATCAGATGCTCGACCGGATCGAGGATTCCGTGGACCGCGAGCGGCGGCTTGTCGACCGGGCCAGCCACGAACTGCGAACGCCTCTCGCGGTCCAGCGCATCGAGCTGGACCTGGCCTTGTCGGGACCCCAGACGGCTGCCGAGCTGCAGGCGGCGCTGCGAAGCGTGTCGCAGGAGAACGAGCACCTGACGCGGCTGACCGAAGATCTGCTGGTGATGGCCCGGGCACGCGGAGGCATGCTCCCGGTTCAGCTGCTGGAAACCTCGCTGGCGGAGTTGCTGGAGACGGTCCGTCGCAGCACCGAGCTAGTTCCCGGAGCTCGCGGCCGGGTGAGCTTCGCCGCTGCGGACCAGCGTGTCCGGGTCGATCCGGTGTGGTTCCGTCAGGCCATCGGCAACCTGATCGACAACGCGGTGCGGCACACGCCACCCGAGAGTCACGTCACCGTCCGCGCTGATCGCCGTGACGGGACGGTGCGGATCACCGTCGAGGACACGGGCCAGGGTTTCCCCCAGACCCTGCTCGGCGGCGCCTTCGAGCCATTCGCCGGGTCACATGACGGCGCGGAAACGCGGCGCGAGTCAGCCGGGCTGGGACTGGCGGTGGTCTGGACCATCGCCGAGGCACACGGCGGCCGGGTCTGGGCCGAGAACCTGCCGGGCGGCGGCGCCCGGGTAACGATGACGACAAGCGACGGAGTCCCGAGTACCACAGGCACCTGACCGGTCATGGCAGCGCACGGAAAGGGCACCCCGGGATCTGGTCCCGGAGCTCTTCGGGGGTCCTCGCCGCGGCTACCCGTGCCCCCGGCGTGCGCCCCCATCTGCCGGAAGTCGGTCCGCTTCCGCGCGCGATCCACGGCCGAAAATAGTCCGTGCCCCCACCTGACTACCTGACGCGCCGCCTATTTACTCCGCTCGGCGGACGCCACCGTGTGAGAGGGATGAAGCCTTTTGGAGGAAGCAACGCTTCAGGCATCCGGCGGTCAGGAAGAGGGCCGAAGGTCGGCTCGCCAGCGGAGCACGTGACGACGGCCATGGTCGCGGCGATGGTGCTCGGCGGGCTGCGCCGCTGCGAGGTCCTCGGGCTGCGGCTGAGTGACCTGCGCATCGGTAGCGGCGGGCGCGCCAGCACCGAGCTGTCACCGGCACGGAACCGCAGCGACGCCTCGCGTTATCCGGGCGCTTGCCGGCCGCGGCCCGCCTGGGATCGCGGTCTGCGTGGCCGGGCCTGAGGGCGTGCGGGCTGCCGGCCCGGCCGGGCTGGCTGACATCGCCGCCAGCGTTCAAGCCTCCCCGCGGATGGTCTGCCCGTGGCTGTCGGTGACGAAGCTGGTGACTGCCACGGCCGCGATGCGGCTGGCCGAACGGGGAGTGCTGGACCTGGACGCGCTCGTTTCCGGGCACGTCCCGGCCCTGCGGCAGGCGCAGCCGGCGGCGCGCGCCGAGCGGATCACCGCTCGCCACCTGCTCTCACACAGCGCCGGGTTCGCCAACCCGATGCCGGTGCGGTGGGTGCACCTGGAGGACCAGCTCCCGGCCCGGATCTGTTCCTGAGCGGCCTGCTCGCCCGGCACCGCCGACTGCGGTTCGCGCCCGCTCGCGCGCCGCTTACTCAAACCTTCGGCCCGCTTGTCCTGGCGGCCGCGATGGCCTCGGTTACCGGCTGGCCGTTCGCCGGGCTGGTCCGCGAGGAGATCCTGGGGCCGCTGGGGATGGGGACCACTGCGTTCACCTATACCGCGGCGGCGCGCCGCGGTCGGCTACCACCCGCGGCTGAGCCCGACGCGGCTGGTGGGGGGATAACCCTCCGTACCACACTGCGGTGTTCGTGCTCACCCACTACCCGCGTCCGCCGGTCACGATGCAGGGCGGGACCACGTTCCATTTCGTCACCGGCGGTATCGGCGCGGCGCTCGAGCAGGCTTTCGCTGCCGCCGGCAGCAAAGACGTCAGGCTCTACGGCGGCGCTGCCACCGTCCAGCAGTACCTTCGTGCCGGGCTCATCGTGTGCTGAGCGTCGGTGAGGGCGAGGCGGCTGTAGATCTCCAGCGAGGTGCGGGACGCGTGGCCGGAGTAGGGCTGGATGAGCGCGTCGTCGATGCCCTGGGTTTTCAGCCAGGTGAACAGGAAGTGCCTGAGCCGGTGGGGTGGCATGTTGCGCGCCAGCCCGGCGCGGCCGGAGTAGCGGGCGAGCATCGCGCGGACGCCGCGCGATGAGGTCCTCCGCACCGCGCTGCCTGAGGCGCAGGACCGTTTCGCATTACTGGGCCCTCCGCTCGGTCTCCGACGTGGTGCGCGAGGCCATCGCGGTGCTGGTCGAGCAGCGCCGCAGCGACAAGAGCTTCCTGCGCTTGCTCGACGACAACCTCGCCCGGCACCGGCAGGCGCTCGAGCTGCTCCGAGACGACCGGCCGTGATCGCGCTCGAGGTCGCCGACCTGGTCGTGATCGCCAGCCGCACGCTCGGGCTGGACACCGACCAGGTGCTCGACCTGCTCGACCCCGCCGCCGCCGAGCGGGCCCTGGCCCAGGCCGGGCCGGGCCGCGAGCCCGGTGACCCGGGCCGCCAGGCCGCCGCGTTGCTGTACGCGCTGGTGCGGGAGCGGCCGCTGCGGCGCGGCAACCAGCAGGTCGCGCTCGTGGCCATGCTGCAGTTCCTGGCCATGAACGGCTGGGACCTCGACTCAGGCTCGGCCCGGCCGGTCGCGACCGTGGTCACCCAGGTCGCGGCCGGCGCCATCGACCCCAGGGACGTCGCGGACTGGCTGGCGCCCCGGCTGCGACCCAGCGGCCGGGCCGCGGCCCGCGTCAAGGAGGCACCTATGCGACGAGCGTTGCCGCTGGCTGAGAAGGTCAAGCTTGCCATCCGGCGGACGCAGCCGCGGGGCAGGTTCGTGCGGTTCACCAACCGGGCGCGGCAGGCCGTCGGCCTTGCCGAGCAGGAGGCCCGGCGGCTGCGCCACCACGCGATCGGCGCCGAGCACCTCCTGCTCGGCCTGCTCGAGGAGGGCGCCACCGTCCATGTGCTGGAGTCTCTGGGCATCTCGCCGGAGGACGTGCGGGGCCGGACCGAGGAGATCATCGGCCGCGGCCAGGCCGCGCCCGCGGGCCACATCCCGCTCACGCCGCAGGCCAGGCAGTCGCTGAGCCAGTCGCGGCAGGAGGCGCTGCAGCTCGGGCACCACTACATCGGCACGGAGCACCTGCTGCTCGGCCTGCTGTGCGAGGGCGAGGCCGTTCCAGCGGGTTCTGGCCGGGCTCGGCGGCGACCACGTCCGGGTCAGGGAACGGGTGCTGAGCCTGTGCCCGCCGCGACAGCGGGCAGGTCCGGCTGTCCGCCTGGCCGTGCCCGCCGACCTCACGGAGGCCGCGGAGCGGCTCGCCGAGGTGCGGCGGCAGAAGCAGGCCGCGCTCGATGCGGGAGACGTCGACGCTGCCGCGGCGCTGGGCGACCGGGAACGGGAACTGCGTGCCGACCAGCGGCGGCTGGAGCAGCAGTGGCGAGCCGGCGTCGACGCCCGGGCCGTCATGGCGGAGAACCAGCGGGTGCACCGTGAGCTCGAGCGCCTGCGCGACCTGCTCCTCCAGCACGGCATCGAGCCGGACGGCGGCACGGCGCGGACCGCCTGACGAGCGTTCAAACCTCCCTGGCGCGCAGCCGCAGGACGGCGATCGCCAGCGCGGCCGCGCTCGACGCGGCGGTCACGGCGAGGGTCGGCAGGTAGTACGGCAGATGGTGCGCCTGGGTGAGCAGGGCGCTGGGTGCGCTGGCCAGCGTGGTCGGCAGCCAGTTGTCGATGGCGTGGAACGTGCCGGCGATCGGCAGCAGGAGCAGCACGGCGAGCGCGACGCCCACCGTCGCGAGCGTGCTGCGGACCACGGACGCCGCCAGAGCGGTCACCGCGACGGCGAACACCAGGTAGGCAGCACCGCACAGGATCCCGGCGAGCAGGCCGCCGACCGCGGGCGCGCCGATCAGCAGCTCGGTCTGCGCCCACGCCGCGAGCGTGCCCAGGAGGTAGGCGACCGCCACGGCGGCGGCCCAGACCGCGAAGCGCGGCCTGACCAGCCGCCAGATGCTCGCGACCCGGGTGCGCAGGAACGTCGCCAGGCCGGGGCGGACGTCGAAGTTGAAGGCGCCCGCCGCCAGGACGACGACCAGGATCAGGCCGATGCCGTTGAGTTCGCCGACGTAGCTGCTGACGCCCTGGGCCGGGGTAGCGGGCGGGAACGAGATGCGGACGCCGTTGCCGACATGGCGCAAGAGCTGGCTCTGGTACCTGGTAGCGGTCGGCTCGACCAGCCCGAAGAACACGAAGGCCGCGCCGAGCGTGAGGGCCCGCGGCGTACGGGTCAGCCGCAGCCACTCCAGCCGCCACAGGCTCATCGGTCTGGCCGCGCCCTTCGTCGGCGTTTCGCTGGTCATCGCACCCCGCTCATCCCCACGGCGCCGGCCCCGGTCAGGGCGAGGAACGCCGATTCCAGGTCGGCCGCGGTCGGTTCGCAAGAGACCTGGCGGGCGCCGCAGGCGGCGATGACCGCGGGTATGCCGCGCTCGCCGGCCTCGATGCTCGTGGCGTCGATCCTGATGGTGTCGCGCCCGACCGGCTCGACCTCGGTCGCCCAGGACTCATCGGCCAGCGCGGCGGCGACGGGGGCCGTGTCACCTCCGATCCGGACCAGCCAGCTCGGGCTGAGGTAGGTGTCGACGAGGCTCCTGGTGGCGCCCTGGTACAGCAGGCGGCCGTCGCGCAGGATGCCGACCTGGTCGGCGACCCGCTGCACGTCGGCCAGGATATGGCTGGAGAAGATGACCGTCCGGCGGCCGCGCATCGCGGTAACCAGACCGAGTATCTCCGCTCGTCCGGCCGGGTCGAGCGCGGAGAAGGGCTCGTCGAGGATCAGCAGTTCGGGGTCGCCGACCAGCGCGCAGGCCAGACCGAGCCGCTGGACCATGCCGCGGGAGAACCCGCCGACCCGCCGGTCGGCCGAGTCGGCCAGGCCCGCCGTGCGCAGCGCCGCCGCGACCGCCCGGCCGTCCGCGGTCGGCGCGACGAGCGACCTGGCCAGGTCGACGACCTCAGCAGCGGTCAGCCAGCCGTCGAACTCGGGAACGTCGGGGCAGACCGCGATCTGGCTGCGCCCGACGCCCATGCTGATCGTGCCGCGGTCGGCCCGCCTGGTCCCCGACAGCAGGGACAGCAGCGTCGTCTTGCCCGCGCCGTTCAGGCCGACGAGGCCGTAGATCGAGCCGCGCGGCACCTCGAGGTCGACGTCGAACAGCCCGGCGCCGCCGTAGTCCCTGGTCAGTCCGCTGGTGGTGACTACCGGCTGGCGGTCGGGGGGCAGCGGGCCGGGGGATGCGTCGCGGGCGAGGCCGCCCTCGCCCGGGTCGGGCGGAGCGGGTGGGACCAGGGGCGCAGGCGGGGCAGGCGATGGCACGGTCCTCCGGTCGCGGTCGGCGGCCGCGGGGCCGGGGCTTGCCGCGGGGCCGGGGCTCGCCGGGGCGTCCGGACGGCCGCCATCACGGTCCCGGCCGAAGAACAGGTACGCGAGCGCGCCGAGGGGGGCGCTGACGAGCAGGATGACGAACACCCAGACGATCTTGGGCGCGTTGCGGACCGACTTCGCCCGGGCCAGGTCGATCAGGCAGTAGGCGTCGAGCAGGACGATCAGGATCAGCAGCGGCAGCAACGCCACAAGCAGGTTCGGCGCGCCGGATCCGGCGGCTAGGACGTGGCTGGGCACCGATGACTCCATCTCACGATGCCGCGCTGGCGGCGGCCGGGCCCCAGTGGCTCGCCACCCAGCCGGTGAGCAGGTCGAGAATCTCGCGGCTCATCGGCTCGCGCACTGCACGGCGGTAGCCGAACGGGCCTGCCAAGTCAGGATCCGGCCGGAGCAGATGACTCAGGTCGCCGACGACGTGACCCTCGAAGGGTCCCTTGACCAGGCGGCCGATCGCGTCGACGTCCTCGGGCGGCACCTGCAGGTCGTGCCCGCCGGTGATCGCGAGGACGGGCACCGTGATGCGGGCGAGAGCAGGCGCGGGGTCGTAGGCGGCGAACTCACGGATCCACCGGGCGTTGACCCGCGTGCCCTGGATGCGCATGACATCCTGGGAGCCCGCCATGATCCGGTCCAGGTTCTTGCGCTGGCTCCGGATGGCGTCGGTGCGCATGATCCGCAAGATGATCCTGGCCGTCCGCGGGAGCCTGGCCGCCACCTGCTTGGTCTGCCAGGCGAGGACCTCGTCACCGCGTCGCACCGACCCCGACAGCAGCACGACGCCCGCGACGGCCCCGTCGGCGGCCAGCCGCGCGGCATGATAGGTTCCCTCGCTGGCCCCGACGGCCAGCAGGGGAAGCCCCGCGCTCCTGGCGGCAAGCCAGCCGAGTCCTGCTCGCGCGTCGGCGAGCCGCTGGGCCATCCCGACACGGAGGTAGTCGCCACCGCTGGCGCCGACTCCGCGCTTGTCGTACCGCAAGGTCGACACGTGCGCGCCGGCGAGGGCCTCAGCGACCGCCCGGTCAACCCCGATCCGGAGCATCCGGCCTCCCGACAGCCGCGCGTTCGAGTCACGGTCGGTCCGGCCAGACCCGGTGATGAGGAGCGCGGCGGCCACCGGGCTCGCCGCCGCGGTAAAGGTCCCTGCCAGGGAGCATCCGCCGCTGTCGAAGCTCACTTCCTCGCCGCTCATGGACTCCGTCTCCTTCTGTCTAGGTCGCATCGTCGCCGAGCAGCAGCACCGTCGCGAGGATGCGCCGGCGGCGGCCCTTCCTCGGCGCGTTGGCCAGCCGGGGGTGCAGCACCCGGACCAAGTCGCGCACCAGGTCGGCGTACTCGGCGTCGTCGAGCCACAGGCCGGCCAGCCGGTAGCTCACCCCGTCCCGCAGCGGGTCGACGTCACCGCGTTCCAGGTACCGGTCGGCGTCGGCGAGGAGCGCGGCGACGAAGGCCATGAACGCCTGGCGGTGGTCCTCGGCGCTCATCGAGGCGACCTCGTCCGGCCCGATGCTCGCGGCGGCCAGGCGGAGCATGTAGGTCCGCTCCAGCGCGCCGCGCACCCGGCGCTCGGCCACCACCTGGAGCACGCCCGCGCTGACCAGGCGGGCCACCTGGCGGTACAGGCTGGCCGGGGGTATGTCGGAAAGCTCCGCGCTCAGTTCCGTCGTGGTGAGCGCCCGCTCGCCCAGGAACGCCTGCACGATCCGGAGCCGGACCGGGTGCAGCAGCAAGTCCGCGGAACCCACCACGCGCCGACCTTAACAGCCCGATATCATCTCTGACAACATTCTCGGTTTGGATAATCTAAAGGTGCCCGGCCGCCGGGGGAGTGGCGATCACGACGTGGGCCGGGCATGCGCGTGATGCCTGCGCCGGCAGGCAAGCCCGCCTCCGCCTTTCAGCGTGTGCTGAGCGTCGGTGAGGGCGAGGCGGCTGTAGATCTCCAGCGAGGTGCGGGACGCGTGGCCGGAGTAGGGCTGGATGAGCGCGTCGTCGATGCCCTGGGTTTTCAGCCAGGTGAACAGGAAGTGCCTGAGCCGGTAGGGTGGCATGTTGCGCGCCAGCCCGGCGCGGCCGGAGTAGCGGGCGAGCATCGCGCGGACGCCGCGCGTGGAGTATGGCTTCTTCCATGAGGACTCGAACAGGAAGATCGCGCCTTTGCCCTGGGCGGCGCTGATGTGCAGGGCCAGGGTCTCCTTGAACGTGGCGGGGAATGGCACGTAGCGGTCTTTGGCGCCTTTGCCCTGGGTGATCCGGATGCGGCAGGCGTCGAGGTAGACGTCGGTGAGGCGGATCTGGACGAGTTCGGCGACCCGCACGCCGGTGTAGAGCAGGGTCTTGATGAGCACGATGTCGCCGCCACGGCGGGCTGTCCAGACCGTCTGGTAGTAGCGGCGGATCTCGTCCTCGGTGGGCACGTAGGGAAGTTTCTTCGGCGCTTTGGCGACGTCGACGCCGAGTTCGGCGCGCAGGTGCCGGGAGACCTCTTTGAGGTAGGCGTAGTCGGGCCGCTCGCCGCGCAGGTGTCGGGCGAGCTGGCGGGCCTTGCGCCTGGCTGGCGTCCGTCCGGCTGGCGCAGTCATTGCTGGCCGGCTTCCTCGCCGCGTGCGGCCTGGTCGGTGAGGGCGAGGCGGCGGCCCATGTTCAGCTGGATGTCGCCGTAGGGCGTCATGTTGGTGTGGAAGAGCGGGGTGAGGCCGCGCCGGTCGGCGTCGCCGAGGACGTCGGCCCATTCCGGCTCGGCGAGTGTGTCCTGGATCATCAGCGTGTTCACGAACCCGAGGCTGCTTTGCAGGATCTGCAGGCAGAGCATGGATAGTTCTTGTTCCTCGCGCCGGTTGGAGGCCAGCTCGCCGCTCTTGCCGAAGTGGATGTAGTCCTGGACGCCGTTGTAGTTCTCCACGACGTTGAGCCCTGCGTTGATTCTCCTGTTGCAGGTCGCGGTCGCGCAGGTACCGGGCGGCGAAGATGGTCCGCTGTGCCCGGCCGACTTAAAGCATCGCGGCGTAGGCGGGGTGGGTGACGTCCTTGGTGAAGCGGCGCAGGATCGCTTCGGTGGAGGCGGTGCCGAGCCGGATCGCGGTGGCGTACTTGACCACCAGGTCGTACTGGTGCTCGATGAGGTCCCAGCGGACCGGGCGGGTCAGCGCTGGCTGCAGGAGAGGGTAGGCGTCCGGCTCGCCAGTCTTCGGCCGGTACAGCTTGACGTGGTTGATCTGCTTGATGCGGGGCAGCAGGTCGAAGTCCAGCAGCCGGGTGATGCCGAACCCGATGAACGAATGGCCGTGGGTGTCGGTCGAGTTGGATTCCAGGTGCATGTCGGTGCCGTGCTGCATCGCGCCTTCGACCATGGCGTGCACCTCCGAGGCCGAGCAGGAGATCAGCTGGGAGTGCACGGCCATCGACCCGGCGGTCTCCACGGTCCAGTAGATGAGGACGCCGCGCTTGCCGTGCCGGTAGCGGGAATGCCACTCGGTGAAGATGTTCTGGTCGTAGGCCCGGAAGTGGGTGGAGTCGGAGGCGACCGCGGTGGTGCCCTCGCCCCACAGCCAGCTCTGCCGGGCGGCGAAGGTGGCGTTGGCGATCGCCCGGGTAGCTTCCCGGCACGCGGCGGCGGTGAAGTAGCGGCGCCGGACATAGCGCAGGTCATCCTCGCTGTGGGGCTGGTCGCCTGCGGCCACGGCCCGGATTCCGGTGTTGGTGCCGTAGGCGTAGGTGACCAGCAGCAGCCGCTCGAATAGCACCGCGGGGTCGATGTGCTCCCGGGTGCCGAGCGAGGTGAAGGCGTTCAGGCAGCCGGTGCGCAGCGCGGTCTCGGTCAGCATGTCCAGCAGCGGCACTGTGCCCCAGCGGGCCTTGACCGCGGCCTTGAGGCGGCGCAGGTTGCGCGGCTCCGGAGCTGCATCGAGCGGGGTGAGGGTGATCGCCCCGCTCTTGCGGTGGATGATCTGCAGCCAGTCCAGGTCCGGCAGGGCGTCGTTCAGCGCGGCGAGTTCGGCGTGCATCTCCTCGCGCAGGTCGCTGGTGAACCTGGCGGGGTCAAGTGGCTTGCGGAGCGCGGCGTAGTTCTGGGCCCGGCTGGCCTCGAAATCGGCGGGCAGGTCCTCGTCGGGGTTGCGCCACCGGTCGGCGCAGGTCACCCAGATTTCCTTGCACCGCAGCTTGTCCCGCAGTGTCTGGAACACTCCGCACTCGTACACGGTGCGCTGGATGCGCTGGCGTCCCCGCTTGTCGGCGCGGTACAGCAGCTCCTGCAGGCCGGCCGGGATGACGCCGTCGACCGGCACCCGCTCGCCTGGCCCGTAGTACTGGACTGCGTTGGTGGCCTGGCTGCCGTACCGCTTGATCAGCTCCAGGGCCTCGATCACCGGCCGGTGGGCCGTGTTCGCGGAGTGGAAGTCCAGGGCCTGGATCAGCTCGACCAGGCCGTGCCGGTAGTGGCTGGTGTAGGACGCCTTGAATACCCGCTGCTTGTGCTGGCGGAAGCTTGACCCCTTCGCCCTGTACTCGCGCAGCAGGTCGAGCAGGGTCTGCTCGCCGCCTGCCGCAGGGTAGATCACGTCGCGTACCACGCCGCCGGGCGCCTCGATGGCCGCCGCGGTGATCCCGAACAGGATGCTCTCCTTGCCGGAGACCCGCTTGAGGTCAGAGACGAGCTCGTCGACGACTTTCTTCTCGGCGCGGGCATTGATCCGGCGCACCGTGGCGATGAGCAGGTCCACCAGCGTGTCGGTGATCTCCCGCTCCCGGCAGTACAGCAGGGCCGCAAGCAGAGTCAGCCTGATCTCCTCCGGGTGTGCCCGCAGGTGGCTGGGGGCCTCGGCCGCGGCGCGGGCACGCCAGGCCGCCAGCACCTTCGGCGCGATGCCGCCGAACAGTCCCGCGGGCAGCCCGGTGGCCCGGATCGCCGTCAGCTTGGCGATCTCCTGCCGGGTGGTCTTCAGGCTCACGTTGCCCGGATCGGCCTTGATGACGGCGAGCACCTCCGGGCCGTCCTGGCCGTCGCCCTGCTCGGGATCGTCGCTGGCATCGGCGATGAGCGCGGCCATGCGCGCTGTTGCCTCCGGCGGGATCCGGGCGGAGATCCGCAAGGTCAGGGTCTGCTCTGCCTGCCGCATCGCGGAACCGATGATCCGGCCGACCCGGCTCGCGGTCGGCGGCTCGATCCGCTCGCCTCCGCAGTGCTCCAGGAACTGCTCGCGCACCCGCTCGGGACGGCGCTCCTTGCAGCAGACATGCTCGGCCAGCCAGGCAGTGAGCTTGTCGGCGTCGGCTACCGTGCACTCCCGGAAACCAGGAACGTGCGGATCTGGGCGCGGTGGCACTCGAACGTCCGCCCGGACCACTCATACAGCCCAAGGTCGGCGGCGGGCACCTTCACCTGGCGGGCAACGTAGGCGACAGCCTCGCCGGGAAGCTCCCCGCGGCCGCGGGGGAACCGGCCGCGGCGGGTGTAGAACTTCAGCAGTAACGCGAAGGCGAGCCGCGTGGGCCCGCGCTTCCCGGGACCTCGGCCAGTTCCTCGCCGACCAGCGTCCAGTCCTCGATGAGCTCGTCTTCGTCGACCACAGGGGGCTCCCGGGTTTCGCGTCGGCGGCTGACTGAGTGCGCTGACGCTACCGGAGGCCACCGACAGGCAAGTGCCGACAACCATCAGAGGCGGCACTCTTCGGCTTCGACGCACTCTCCCGCCTGCGGCTCCACCGGGCAACCTCTTGATCCCGAGCCTGGATTGCCAACTCCACCCACCAAAGCGGCATCGGCCAGCGGTCAGCCTCGCACGGCCCTACGCACCGCCCTGAGCGAGGGGTGCGAGCGTCCCCTGCCTCCGCGCCATCAGGCCGACGTCAATACAGATCGATGCTCGGCGCGCTGGGTCGGGGTTCAATCTGTGCCGTTGGGGCGCGCATATTGTTCGGTTCTGCGTGCGCGGCGCTGAGCAGCCCGATGCGTTCACTGCGGCGGGTAGCGCAGGAGGCGTACATGGTCGGCGGCGTCGGCAGCGTGAGTGCTTGTCTGGAGTGCCGCTCACCTGGGATCAGCGCCTGCGGGAAGACGGGGGAGGACCAGCCATCCCACGTCGCGCCGAGGGCCGCAGCCCCGTTCTGGGTTGGGGCCGCAGCCCGGGGCGGCGCGGGCCCTACCAGGCGGGCAGCCGGTAGTACGTTCCGTCGTGACGGAGGAATAGGCGCTGGGTGCGCGGGGGGAGGGGGGTAAATGTGGTCGGGGTCTGAACGCCGAACACTGACCCCTGGTTGGCGATCACTGCGGTGCCGGCGGGTCAGCCAGCCAGAGGGGGTGCGGCGCCCGGCCGGTGTCCCAGCGGGGGATCCCCTTACGGGCGGCAGCCGCGGCCAGCACGCACGCCGCGAGAGGCCGATCAAACGCCGTACCAGGCCACACATGATGATCCCCTGCCGCTGAAAAATCATGCAGTGATCCCGCAGGCCTCTTCCTCGTCTACCGAGCGCCGCGCCGTCGTCCTGGATAGAAAGCGGGCAGCATCCACCGCGCATATCGTGCAGCCTCGCGGCCATCTCGCGCCCCCGACGTGGGCGCCCGAATCGGCAATCCGGTGCTTCGTCTTCCTATCAGTGCATCACGGTCAGTGATTGCCCGACAATTTTCGAGCGCCCCGTGGCCGCCTGATCTGCGCCGCTGCGCCCGGCCCCGGGGCTCAGCTACGACCCGCCGAACGGCGTGCAGCGATGTACGGCGCAGTGGGTCATGGCGATCGACGCCGCGGCGCGTAGTCAGGACCACCCATCTGCGACGCGCCGGGGCGCACTTCTTGTTGCCCGACCGCACCATGCAGCTCAGGACATTCTGTGCCATTGACCGGCACGGTCACAGCAGATGCAAGCGCACCCTGGGCTGTAGCGCTTCGGTCAGGGAGTGATGGGGACGAGCAGGCGGGCCTGGTGTTGCGGGCCCCAGTACAGGGTGCATCTGCCTTTCGGGCCTTTCTGGTAGGCGGCCGGGAATTGCCCGGTGAGCGGGTTGCGTGGCCAGAGCCAGCGCCCGGCGACGACCAGTCGCAGTGTCTCTCCGGCCTCGAAGAAGGTCGCAGACGGGCCGAGGGCTATATCAGCCTGGACGACCTGCCCCGGCGCCAGCGGCTGACGGTGGCTGAGGGCAGGTACCGGGTCGAAGGGCCGCGAGCTGTGCTCGTCGAGGGAGCGCAGGGAGGCTTTCAGCCAGCCGGTGGCGATGCGGTCGCGGCCGAAGCCGTAGGAGCCCTCGAAGGGGACGTAGGTATCCCCGCGCCATTTCTCTACGCCGGCGAACAGGTCGACGTCGTCGGCGCCGTGCGCTTCCACCCAGAGCCTCAGGGCCATCGGCCCAGTTATTTCGGTGTCGGCGGCGATGGTCCATTCCCAGCGCGCGCCCTGTGAGCGCGTGCCGAAGGTGATCTGGCCGGCCGCTGACGGTGGCGCGGTTGCGAGCCCGGCGCCGGTGAGGTAAAGCGGCCTCCACTGCGTGCGCTCCAGCGGCCAGCTGTCCTCGCCGCGCACGCTGGTGATGACGTCGCGGCTTTCGCGGACTTCGAGCCGCACCCGCGGCGGTGCCGGAACATCGCGGCCGCGCAGGTAACGGTCGAAGAACCGCAGTTGCGCGGCGCGGGCTTCGGGGGAATAGAAGGTGGCCCACTTGCCGCCGCGGTGGGTGTAGAGGAACTTCTCGGTGCCGGAGATGTGCTCCCAGCCGCGGAATGAGCCGCGGCTGTGCAGGTTGTTGTCGGAAAAGCTGCCGCAGATCAGCGCGGGCACGGTGATTTTCTCCAGTGCCGGGACCAGCCCGCGCCACCACTGATCGCGCAGCGGATGGCGGCGCTGCTGCTCGGTGAGCCGGTAGCGCTGCCGCACCCGCCGCAGCGCGAGCCTCCACAGCCGGGTGAAGCCGTCCTCTGCGATGCCGCCCGGGCGGGCCAGGTCCCGGTAGGCGTCGGTGAACCCCTCCCACGGGCAGATCGCCTGCAGGCTCGGCGGCCGCAGCGCCGCGGCCTTCCACTGCGAGATCGCCAGGTAGGACACGCCCAGCATGCCGATGGCGCCGGTGCTCCACGGCTGCGCCGCGGCCCACTCGATCAGGTCATAGACATCCTCGCCTTCCTGATCAGAAAACAAGCTAGCCTCACCCTCCGACGTGCCGGCACCGCGCAGGTCGCAGCTGGCCACCGCGTAGCCCTGGGCCGCCCACCAGGCCGGGTCGGGTGCCTCCCATCCCGTCAGGGCGGAAAAGCGCACCGGGCCCGTCTGCCGCAGCACCCGGTACTGAACGTTCACCCGCCAGCCGCGGCCGCGCCGGGCCGGCAGGTTGTCCTTACCGTACGGGTGAGCGCACAGCAGCACCGGGAACCGCCCGCCGCCGGCCGGCAGGACCACGTTCACCCGCAAGGTCGTGCCGTCGCGCACCACCACCGGAAGATCCCGCAGCATAGACAGCGAACCTGTGGCGGGTTCGTAAACATCCACGGGCGGGTGCAGCAGCCCCGGCAGCCGGCGGAGCGCGTACCACAGCGCCCCAGGCCGGTGCCAGGGCCGGTCCACCCGGGCCATGCTCACCTGCGTACGCATATCCCACCTTTCCTTGCAAGCCCTGGTAGGGCTCGGACAACCAGGAGCGGCTGTGAGACGCCAGCAGCCATCCTCAGCCGTAGCCATCCTCAGCCGTCGATCGTGACTGCGCAATCTCGAGCCGGCCTCTGGCATGTGAGCGGTCCGCGCTGCCCACCGGTCACTGGCTCACCAGCGGCAGACTGCGCAAAGCTGCAAGGCTGCGTTTCAGGCGGGCGGCACGGCTCTCAGCGGATCCGCGATGCGTGAGGGGATAGGTTCACGCCATGGCATCTGACGACCTGCCCGTACTTGAACTCGCCTTTCCCGGACCAGAAAGAGACAGCGGGTGGCCGCCATACTCGCTGGAGAGAAGACCGCCCTGACTGGGTTGCTGCAGATCCACGAGCGTGCCGGTGAACCCGTCCCGGAACCGGGTCAGCGCTTCTCGGTGCTCGACTCAGAGGGACAGCCGGCAGCGGTCATCGAATTTGTCCAGCTGAGATCTTCAAGGCTCACGGCCCGCCAGCATGATCCACTATTTGGCACTTGAGCGCACGGTTCTTACAAATACCCCTATGAAGATCACCCCGGTTTGCGGCTGGTGACAGCTTCCTTACCGGCACCCCTCATCGCCCCGGTCCTGCTCGGCGGCGGCGTTCGGAAGCGACGCGCCGCCATCGGCGAGACCGCCCCCGACCTGGCGCGCGCCCGCAGCGGCATGACCGGATGTGCCTATGGCGCAGGCGGTCTGGGCCTGGTCAGTCATCATGGCCGGGTGGGTGATGAGGGCGTTAGCGTGATCGGCTGGATCCGCGAGATCGTGATGGACACATCTGATCCGTGGCGCCTGGCTCGTTTCTGGGCAGGGCTGCTGGGCGGGATGCCGGTGGAGCGGTATCCCGGCTGGGTCACCCTGGAGCCGCCGCCGCACGGCCAGCGGCTGTCCTTCCAGGGCACCGGGGACGATTCCGCGGCGCGGTCCGGCGCGGCCCCTCTCGTGCATTTCGACGTCGTGGTCGGCGACCTCGCCGCTGGCCATGAGCGTGTAGTCGCAGCAGGCGCCATCTTCATCGGCGAGCATGTCTCGCCGCGGCCGGGGCCTGGCGGACAGCTGGTTCAGTGGCGCGTGTACCAAGATCCTGCCGGCCACCCGTTCTGTCTGGTGACCCGTTGACTATCCCGCCCGGCACGACCGCTCCGTCGGCGGCATTGGCGAGCGTCTGGCACTAGCGTCGTCGGCGCCTTCGTCTGCCACGATGGTGTTGTGGACGAGCAGATCACGCCGATCCTTCGCACCGGCGATGCCGAGGCCGCCCTGGCGGCACGAAGTCGCCTGAGGACAGGCCGTGCAGGTACAGCAGCGGCAGCACCTCGGCCAGCTGCGGGGTCTTGCGCGCCCACGGCGGCAAGATCGCCGAGGAGAACCGGATCCGCTCGCCCGTGCCCGGGTCGGCGCGCTTGTCATTGACCCGCGGCGCG
>WNGL01007041.1_pt1 | contig 25285 bp, 24 predicted proteins | sample 5400591 | NCBI WGS metagenome assembly WNGL01 (sample SAMN13153377, study PRJNA577476) | soil metagenome | isolation source: 80 cm soil or saprolite under Garry oak tree replicate 1 | place: USA:California | collected 2016-06-15 | reverse complement strand
TCGGGCAGCATGGTACGCCGGTGGATACGGAGCTCGGAGATCTCGAGCCCGACTTTGCGAAGCTCTCGCATCACCAGGATTTCGAAATGCTCGGGGGTCAGGTCCGGCAGCTCAAGCATCCGGAGACACTAGAGCACCGCCGCGCGCGCCGCCAGACCCTATCGGGCGCAGCTACTGGACGTCTGGGACCGGGGGTTGCGCCCTCGGAAACCGCTCCTTATATCATCCGACAATCGAGTCCGGCGAGCCCCACTCTTCAAGCGGGGAGGATTCCATGCAGGTCAGTCGGCGGGATTTCCTGCAGCTCACGGCCAGCGCTGGCGCGGGGACGGCGATCGGCGGGCTCGTCGGGCTCGGCGTGACGCTCGCGCCGGCCATGGCGCGGGCGCAGGAGCTGCGCATCAAGGACGCCAAGACGACGCCGAGCATTTGCCCGTTCTGCTCGGTCGGATGCGCGACCCTGATCCACACGGTCGACGGCAAGATCGTCAACATCGAAGGCGACCCGCGCAGCCCGCACAACGAGGGCACCCTCTGCCCCAAGGGCGCTGCGATCTACCAGCTCCATATGAACCCGAACCGCGCCACCAAAGTCCTGCACCGGAAGCCCGGCGCCAAGGACTGGGAAGTCGTGGAGCTCGAGTGGGCCATGGACCGCGTGGCCGAGCTGATCAAGAAGACCCGCGACGAGACGTTCATCGAGAAGCTTCCCAACGGGAAGCTCGTGAACATGAGCCCCGCGTTGTTCGCGCTCGGTGGCGCGACGCTCGACAACGAGTTCAACCACGTGTGCCAGAAGTTCTGGCGCGGGCTCGGGGTCGTCGCCATCGAGAATCAGGCCAGGATATGACACAGCTCTAGCGTCCCCGGTCTGGGGACACGGTTCGGTCGCGGCGCGGCGACGCTGTATCCGCGCAACCTCGAGCACACCGACTGCTTCGTGATCATGGGCTCGAACATGGCGGAGTGCCACCCGGTGGCGTTCCGCTGGCCCATGAAGGCGAAGCTCAACGGGGCGAAGCTGGTCCACGTCGACCCCCGCTTCACCCGCACCAGCGCCGTCGCGGACCTGCACGTCCCGATCCGCGCCGGCTCGGACATCGCCTTCCTCGGCGGACTGATCAATTACGTCGTCAACAGCAAGCGGTGGAACTCGGATCCGTTCTTCAAGGAGTTCGTGGTCAACTACACCAACGCCGCGACGATCATCGGCGACGACTTCAAGGACACCGAGGACCTGGACGGCGTCTTCTCGGGCATGGTGAAGTTCACCGAGCCCGCGTTCTGGCCGTACAACGGGCTCGAGGGTCGGTACGACAACGCGACCTGGGCGTATAAGCGGGGGCCGAAGGCTCCGGGTCCCGTCACGAAGGATCTGATCGCGAAGCGCGCGGGCCCGCCGTTCGACGACCTGGTGCGGTCGCTCAAGCCGGGGCCGGCGGAAAGGGATCCGACGCTCCAGAACCCGCATTGCGTGTTCCAGATTCTCAAGCGGCATTTCAGCCGCTATACGCCCGAGATGGTGGAGCAGGTGTGCGGGTCGCCCAAGGAGAAGTTCATCAAGGTGGCCGAGATGCTGCTCGAGAACTCGGGCCGTGACCGCACCAGCGCGTTCGCCTACGCGGTGGCCTGGACCCAGCACACCTACGGCGTCCAGATGATTAGCTGCTGCGCGCTGCTGCAACTGCTGCTCGGCAACATCGGCCGGCCGGGCGCGGGGGTGATGGCGCTGCGCGGCCACGCGGCGATCCAGGGCTCGACCGACGTCCCGACCCTGTACCACAGCATCCACGGCTACATGAACGCCCCTTCGGCGCTGCGGCCGCACGAGACGCTGCGGGACTATATGGCCGCCGAGACCAGTCCCACGAGCTACTACGGCCACCTGCCGAAGTTCCTCGTCTCGTACTTCAAGTCGGTGTACGGCGCCGCGGCGACGGCGGAGAACGATTTCGGCTACGACTGGCACCCGAAGATCCTGGGCGACCACTCCCACATCGCCACCTTCGCGGCGATGGTCGACGGCAAGGTCAAGGGGATGTGCTGCGTCGGCCAGAACCCCGCCACGTCGCTCAATGGCGGGGCCACGCGGCGGGCGCTGCGGCAACTCGACTGGCTCGTGGTCAAGGACAACTGGCTCACCGAGACGGCGACGCACTGGTATCTCGCGCCCGAGGTGAAGAGCGGCGAGGCGAAGATCGCGGACATCAAGACCGAGATCTTCTTCTTCCCCTCGACCCAGATCGCCGAGTACGACGGCAGCTACACCAACACCCAACGCATGCTGCAGTGGCACTTCAAGGCGTCGGACGCGCCGGGCGACTGCCGCACGGACACCTGGTTCTACCACAACCTCGCGAAGCGCCTCAAGAAGGCGTACGCCGGCAGCAAACTGTCGCGCGACCAGGGTTGGAACAACGTCAGCTGGGATTTCGACCCGGATGCGGGCGTGAAGCCCCTCTATCCGGGGGAGCCCGATGCGCTCAAGATCCTGCGCGAGATCAACGGCTACCAGACGGCCGATCCGAAGCAGCACCTGAAGGGCTTCGGAGAGCTGAAGGACGATGGCTCGACAACGTGTGCGTCGTGGATCTACTGTGGCTGCTATCCGGCGCCGGACCAGAACATGACGGCGCGGCGCGAGCCCGATCCCCCCGGCGTGCCGGGTGCGCACCTCAAGTGGGGCTGGGCCTGGCCGGCCAACCGCCGCGTGATGTACAACCGCGCGTCCGCCGACTTGAAGGGCAACCCCTGGAGCGAGCGCAAGCGTTGGGTGTGGTGGGACGCGAGCGTCGTCAACCCGCCCGATCCCAAGACCGGGAAGCCGGTGCCCCGCGGCAAGTGGGTCGGCTACGACGTGCCCGACTTCGGCGCGACCAAGGCCCCCGACGCAAAGCCCAAGCCGGACGGCATCGCCCTCGACGCCCTGTCCGGCACGCAACCGTTCATCATGAGAGCCGACGGCAGGGGCTGGCTGTTCGTGCCCGCGGGCCTCGTGGACGGGCCGCTGCCGACGCACTACGAGCCGCACGAGTCGCCGATCCAGAACCCGCTGTACAAGCAGCAGACCAGCCCGGTGCACAAGGTCTGGGCGCCGGGGAAGCCGTACAACCAGCTCGCGGCGGTGGGCGACCCGAAGTTCCCCTACGTGATCAGCACGTACCGCCTCACCGAGCACTACCTGGCGGGCGCGATGAGCCGCTGGCTGCCATGGCTTGCCGAGCTCCAGCCAGAGCTGTTCATCGAGATCGGCAAAGGCCTCGCCGCAGAGAAGGGGATCAGGAACCTCGACTGGGTGCGCGTCAGTTCGCCGCGCGGTCACATTCGCGCCAAGGCGCTCGTCACCGATCGTATCGGCGTCATGCGCGTCGGCGGCAAACTCATCCACCATGTCGGCATGCCCTGGCACTGGGGCTGGATGGGGCTCTCCACCGGAGATGTGGTCAACGATCTGACCGCCTGGGTGGGTGACCCCAATGTGTCGATCCACGAAGGCAAGGCGTTCGTCTGCAACGTGGAGAAGGCGTGATATGCCCGAGCCCATGGGATTCTTCACCGACACCACGGTTTGCATCGGGTGCAAAGCGTGCGAGGTCGCGTGCAAGGAATGGAACCAGCTCCCGGCCGAGAACGGCGGCATCCGGGAGCTGAGCGGCGACAGCTACGACAACACCCGCCGGCTGGACGGCATCCACTGGCGGCACGTCCGCTTCATCGAGCAGTTCAAGGGCCCCTACGACGGCCGCTGGTTGATGATGAGCGACGTGTGCAAGCACTGCGTCCAGGCGGGATGCCTGGAAGTGTGCCCGACCGGCGCCATCATCCGCACCGAGTTCGACACGGTGGTGATCCAGTCCGACGTCTGCAACGGATGTCGCGCGTGCATCGCCGCCTGCCCGTTCGGCGTCATCGACATCAATCCGGTGTCTGGCACCGCGCAGAAGTGCACCCTCTGTTACGACCGGCTCAAGGTGGGGCTCGAGCCCGCGTGCTCGAAGGCGTGTCCCACGGACTCGATCCAGTTCGGCTCGATCGTCGAGCTGCGGACGCGCGCGCAGAAGCGCGTCGACCAGCTCAAGTCGCAGGGCGTCAAGGCGGAGTTGTACGGCGCCGACCCGAATGGCGCGCTGGGCGGGCTCAACTCGTTCTACCTGCTCGTGGACCAGCCGGAGGTGTACGGGCTGCCGCGCAACCCGCAGCTGCCGACGCGCAACCTCGCCAAGAGTTCTTCCTTCTCCCTGGCGAGCGCGGCCGTCCTCGGGGTGCTGGCGCTCGTCGGCCTGCGCAAGCGCCGGATGGACGACATGGGCGGCCCGGGAGGGGGGGGATCGAACTAATGTCCGACACCTTCTTCAGCGGCGCGCCGCACTGGGCCTGGCTCATCATCCTGTACTTCTTCGTGGGCGGGCTCGCGGGTGGCGCCTACTTCCTGGCGGCCGTCCTGGACTGGTTCGGCAAGCCCGAGGATCGGCCCGTCATCCGCACCGGGTACGACCTCGCCGCCTGGGGCGCAATCCTGAGCGGCGTGCTCCTGACGATCGATCTCGGGCGGCCACTGCGGTTCTGGCACATGCTGTTCCAGTCCGAGAACTTTCCGGTCGTCATGTTCAAGGCGTGGTCGCCGATCTCCTTTGGGGCGTGGGCGATTCTGCTGTTCGGGCTGTTCTCGGTGCTCTCGGCCCTGGGGGCCAGAGCCGAGGAGGGGCGGCTCCAGACCCGCGCGCTCCGCGCCGTGGGCGGCGTGGTCCGGGGCGGGCTCGCCAAGCTCGTCTCGGGCGTGGGCGGCCTGCTCGGCTTTTTCGTGGCGGGCTACACGGGGATCCTGCTCTCGGTCACGAACCGCCCTATCTGGGCGGATAGCCCCTGGCTGGGCGCGCTGTTCGTCGCCTCGGGCGCTTCGACTGGAGCCGCCGCGCTCATCTTGCTGGCGCCGGGGCGCGGCGCCACGGAACGGTCCCTCGACTGGCTGTCCTCCTTCGACCGCCGGGCGCTCTCGGTCATCCGGGTCTGGGCGGGCTTCTGGGGGTTGGTCCTGCTCGTGGGCGTGATCGGCGCGGGGATCCTCGTGCCCCTGGGCCTACACCTGAAGCCGGCGAGCTTCGGCCGCCTCGCGGCGCGGCCGCTCGTGAACGCCGCCAAGCTCGTGCTCATCGGGGGCTTCCTCCTCCGCGTGGTTACGCTGCTCGCTTCCGAAGGAATCGCGCGATATCGTGTGGCGGCGGGGATGTGACATGAACACCAGACATCGCTGGTGGATGCCGTTGCTGCTGGCCGGGCTCGCGGGTTGCGCGAGCCCCGAGGCCGCGCGGGTACGGGGCGGCGGACCGGGCGGCGATCCGGGCAACCACGACCGCGTTACCGAGCTCCACGCGGGCGCGAGGATGTATTACCGGACGCCCTGCCGCACCGTGAAGGTGAAATGCTCTGGGCCCATGCCCGCTTTCGGCACGCGCGGAACGTAGAAACCCAGACGCGGGTGGCCGAGGTCCGCCGCGCACGCCCCGAGTCCGAAGCATGGCTCGGGCTGCTGGAGGCGGCGCTGGGCGAGAGCGAAGACGGCGCTCGATGGGAGGCCGCCGTGCCGAAACCGGCGGCGGACCGACCCGTCAAGGCGCCGTTGCTGTCTCGTGCCGAGATCACGGTGGACGGCCGCGCCGCCCGGGGCTGGGTGCGCCGTCTGCTCCGGCGCGCCGTCCCGGTGGCGGCGCGACGCCTCGACGAGCTCGCATTGCTCGAGGCCGCGGTATGCCAGGACGACACGCGCGTGGACGCGCTCGCCAGGACGGCGGGCGCGGAGCCGCAGCCCGTCCGCGTGGCTGGACAGCTGGCGGCCCTGCCTCTGCTCCAGACGTGCGGCCGCGGCTTGGCGCCCGAGCTGCCGGCCGCGTGGTGGGAGGGGTACTGCCCGCTGTGCGGCGCCTGGCCCGTGCTCGCCGAGTACACGGGCCTCGAGCGCACGCGGCAGCTGCGCTGCGGCCGCTGCGGCACGGGATGGGCGGTCCCGGCGCTGCGCTGCGTGTTCTGCTCCGAGACCGACCACGAGAACCTCGGTTACCTGGCGCCAGAGGAAGACGAGCGGATGCGGCGGGTCGAGCTGTGCCAGACGTGCAAGGGATACCTGAAGGGGCTCACCACGGTGCGGCCACTCGCGCCGTGGGGGATCCTCCTGGACGATCTGATGACGGTCCCGTTGGACGTAGCCGCGCTCGAGCGCGGCTACCACCGGCCCGAGCGGCCGGGATATGCGCTGGAGGCCCGAATCGCCGAGCGGCGGCGTCCCCCGCTGGGGTTCGCGTTCGGCGTGCGAAAGGGGGGGGCGTGAGCGACAGCCCACCGACCCGCCCGAGCGCAGTCTGCCGCGAGCTCCTCGCCGCCCTGGAGGCGTCGGAGGGGAGGCGCCAGCGGCGCAAGCGCGACACGACCCCCGACGCGATCGGTCTCGCGATCAAGCGAGGGCTGCTCGAGCGGGCCGTCGCCGCCGACCCCGCGCCGCACGAGTTCGAGGCCTGGCTGCAGCAACAGTGTTTCGCGGCGGGCCCGGGCGAGGGCGGAGTGCGGGCGATGGCGTTGTCGATCTTCGAGGAATGGCGTCTGGCACAGGATGCGGACTCGTTCCGGGACTGGCTCGCCCGCGGTGCACCGTCGGACGACGCGCCCGGTGGTCGGCCGGCTCGCGAGCGAACGCCCGAGTCGAGCTCGAGCGATTAGCGAGGGGGAACACATGCACGGCAGCGCGCGCGTACGGGTCGCGGCAGTTCTCGGGGGCGCCCTCCTGACGCTGGCGGCCTGCAGCGGCGGTGGTGCCGCCCGCGGCCGGACGCCGGCGGCAGCCGGCCCACCGCCGGAGGTGGTGAAGCAAATGCAGGTGCCGGCGAGCCCGTACTACATCATCTACTCCCCGCCGGTGAACCTGGCGAAGCAGCCGGATACGACGGCCCACGCCCGCAAGCCGCGGAGGTAGCGCCCCGACGGTGGCTGGCGTCGAGATCCGGAATCTGAGAAAGCACTTTGCTGAGCTCCACGCGGTCGACGGGGTAGACCTCTCGATCCGCGACGGAGAGTTTCTGGTGCTGCTCGGCTCCTCCGGCTCGGGCAAGACGACGCTGCTGCGAATGATCGCGGGGCTGGAACGCCCCACGTCGGGCGAGATCCACATCGGGGGCGAGCGGGTGGACGGCGACGTGCCGCCCAGGGCCCGCGGCATCGCGATGGTGTTTCAGAGCTACGCGCTCTACCCCCACCGCACCGTCTTCCAGAACATCGCTTTCCCCCTCGAGGCCGTCCGGACGCCCCGTCAGCAGATCGAGGAGAAGGTCCGGTGGGCGGCCGAGATGTTCAGCATCTCCCGCTACCTCGACCGCTACCCGCGTCAGCTCTCCGGCGGCGAGCGCCAGCGCGTGGCCCTGTGTCGCGCCCTGGTGCGGGACCCCAAGGTGTTCTTGCTCGATGAGCCCCTGGCGAACCTCGACGCGAAGCTGCGCAATACCGCCCGGGACGACCTGAAGCGGCTGCAGCGGCGGATCCAGACGACGACCGTGTACGTGACGCACGACCAGGTGGAGGCCATGGGCCTCGGCGACCGCATCGTCGTGATGGAGCGCGGGAAGGTGCGGCAGGTGGGGACGCCCCAGGACGTGTACGAGGATCCCGTCGACACGTTCGTCGCGACTTTCGTCGGCCAGCCGCCCATGAACCTGCTCGACCTGCGCGACCCGTCCCTGCCGCCCGGCACCCTGCTGGGGTTCCGCCCCGAGCATTTTCTGCCACGCAGCGGCTTCGGGCCGGGCGAGGACTTGCGGGACTTCCGCTTCTCCGTGCGGCGCGTGGAATACCTGGGCTCCGATCGCTATGTGTACGGCTCGGTCTCCGAGAGCGGCGCCCCGGATGCCACGGTGATCGCGAAGCTGCCGGGGACGATCGCGCTGGCCATCCCGGAGGGAGAGACACACGAGTTTGCCGTGCCGCGGCGGGCGCTGCGCTATTTCGACGCCGCGACCGGCCTGCGGCGCCGGCTATGATGCGCCGAAGGACGCTGGCGGACCGCGAGGACGTGCTGGGCGTCGCGCTGCTCGCCCCCGCTCTCGGCTACGTGATCCTGCTCGTCGGGGTGCCCTTCGTGCTCGCGATCGTGCTGAGCTTCAGCAACGCGACCGCCGGCAGTCTGCGCTTCGGGTGGGCGGGCCTCCGGAATTACGCCGCCATCCTCGGCGATCCCATCTTCCTGAGGGCGCTCCGCAACAGCGCCGTGGTGACGGTCGGATCTCAGGTGCTCGTCGTCGTCCTGGCCACCGCCGCCGCGCAGGTGTTCCGCGCCACGTTCCGGGGTAAGCGCCTCGCCCGACTCGTCCTGCTGCTGCCGTGGGCCGTGCCGGTGTCGCTCGCGGCGATTGCGTGGACGTGGATCTTCGATTCCACGTTCAGCGTGATCAACTGGACGCTCAAGGCCGCCGGCCTGCTGCACGGCTGGCTGTACTGGCTGGGAGAGCCCGCCCTCGCGCTCGTCGCGATCATCATCGTCCAGGCGTGGCGCATCCTGCCGTTCGCCACCGTGATCGTGCTCGCCGGTCTGTCTTCGATCCCGCAGGAGATCGTCGAGGCGGCGATCGTGGATGGCGCCGGCTTCTGGCGACGGCTGTTCCAGATCGAGCTGCCGCTGCTCCTGCCTGTCGTCACGGTCGCGGTGCTGTTCGGCGTGGTCTACACCGCGACCGACTTGGGCGTGGTGTACATCCTCACGGGCGGCGGGCCGGCCAATACGACGCACGTGCTCCCCACCCTGGCGTTCCAGCGCGGCATCCTGGGCGCGGATCTCGGACAGGGGGCGGCGATCGCGGTCTTCCTGCTTCCCTTCCTCGTCGTGGTCGCGGTGACGATGCTGCGGTTGGCCCGGCGCGCGGAGGTAGGCGCGCGATGACCCGCCGCGACGTGCGCCGGGCTCTCAAGCGCACCGGGCTGTACGCGGCGGCGCTCGGCTTCATGCTGTTTGCCGGGTTCCCGTTCTACTGGATGCTCATCACCGCGTTCAAGCAGAACCGTGACCTCTACGTCGGGGCGTCGGATCTGAGCCACGTGCCCTGGATCTTCAACGACCCGCCCACGCTCGAGCACGTGCGGCTGCTCTTCGGACAAACCGACTTCCCGCGCTGGGTCCTGAACACACTGGTGGTGGTTGTGGCGGTCGTCGCCATCACCGTGGCCGTGGCGGTGCCGGCCGGCTACAGCCTGGCCCGGCTCGCCGGCCGCTGGGGGGAGCGGATGGGGATGGGCATCTTCTTCACCTATCTCATCCCCCCCACGCTCTTGTTCGTCCCGTTCTCGCGGCTCATCTCCCTGCTCGGCCTCCAGAACTCCCTGGGCTCGTTGATCCTGATCTACCCGACCATGACGATCCCGTTCTGCACGTGGCTCGTGATGGGATTCCTCCGCTCCGTGCCCTGGGAGATCGAGGAGCAGGCCATGATCGACGGCTACAGCCGCCTCGCGGTGATCCTGAGGGTCGCGCCCCGGCTCATCGTGCCGGGGATCCTCACGGTGATCGTGTTCACGTTCACGCTGGTGATGCAGGAATTCGTCTACGCCCTGACCTTCATCAGCTCGGTCGAGAAAATGACGGTGAGCCTGGGAGTCCCGATCGCGCTGGTGCGGGGTGACGTGTACCACTGGGGGGCGCTGATGGCAGCCGCGCTGTTCACGAGCATCCCGCTCGCCGTCGTCTATAACCTCTTCATCGACCGCTTCATCCAAGGCTTCACCATGGGCGCAGTGAAGGGATAAGGGGGCTCTAGCGGAGCCGCCGGACGGGGGTCAGAATAAAGCCCCAAGCGGCACGGTAACCACCATTCACAGGAGGGGGATCTCGTGAGAACGCGATTGGCATCGTTCTCGGGGCTCGCTGTCGCTGCGGCCGTGGTCCTCGGGGTTGCGTCTCCCGCCACGGCTCAGCAGGTGGTGAAGTTCGGGGAGGGGCAGACCCTCACCATCAGCGGCTTCGTCAGCGCAACCATCTTCACCGACCATGGGCTGTTCGGCGGGTTCGGCCAGGGGCAAAACGCCGAATGGGCGGCGTCGACCGCCAACCAACCCACGAACGACAAGCTCTTCACCGACGGCGACGTGCGGAACACGCGCATCAACTTCACTTTCAGCGCGGGGCCGGTGCTCGGTAAGTGGGCACCGAAGGCCACGCTCGAGGCCGACTTCTTCGGGGCGTTCAACGGCAACCCACCGTTCGGGGACGAGCAACCGCAGATGCGCATCCGCTTCGCGTACGTCGACCTATCGAACGGCCGCACGACGGTGAGGATCGGCCAGTACTGGTCGCCCCTGTTCGGCGAGACGCCGGTGTCGCTGACACACCTCGCGTTTCCGGTGGGGTACGGCTCCGCGGGCAAAATCGGGTGGCGCTACCCGGGGATCTTTATCTATCACGACCTCACGGTGGGAAAGCCGGTCAACTTCCAGCTCCAGCTCGCGGCGTTCAAGGGCTCGGGACCGTTCGCCGCAGGGAACGCCCGCGATAGCACTAACCTCATCGGCAACGGCGAGGCCTCGGGACTGCCAGAACTCGAGGCCCTCCTCAACTTCTCGAAGAGGTCCGCGACGCTCAGCTGGAGCGGCTACGTCGTCGGCCATCTCGACTGGAAGGACACGACGGGCACCGGCGTCGCCGGTGCCAACGCGACCTCGTGGGGGGTCGAGGCGGGTCTCAACGTGGCGCCGAGCAAGCTCACGCTGCACGGCAACGTCTACTACGGAAAGGGGCTGGGACAACAGTTCGGGCACATCTCGCAGGACGGACGACCAGTCGCGACAGCAGGTGGGGCTGCCGCGGCGGTGAGGATTCGGGGCTGGGGCGCGTGGGCTCAGGCGGGCTACGACTTCGACCCCCACTGGGGCTTGTGGGCCTTCTACGGCATGGACCAGCCGGACGCGGCGCGGTACACCAATGAGACGGGCCTTACCCTCACCCGCCAGCTGAATCACGTCAGCGACGCCCTATTGCGCTACCGGGCGGGGCGCTACGCGCTCGGCGTGGAATGGTTCCGGGCGGTAACCCGGTATAGCGCGGGTCCGGAAAGTGCCGACCAGGTCGCCCTCAGCGTGCTGTACACGCTGTGATCGATGCCAGGTGTCAGGTGCCAGGACCCCTGACACCTGACACCTCCTCTTTGAGCCAATGGAGGATAGGTCCATGACTAAGCAGAACGGGATGGATCGGCGCGAGTTCGTGAAGACCACGACCGGGGCAGCTGCAGCCGTCGCGCTTGGGCCGACCGTGTGGATCAAACGCCCGCAGAAGTCGCTCAAGATCCTCCAGTGGAGCCATTTCGTCCCGTCGTACGACGCCTGGTTCGACAAGTACGCCAAGGATTGGGGGACGGCCAAAGGGGTGGAGGTGACGGTCGACCATATCTCCCTCGCCGACCTGGGGACGCGGGGCAACGCCGAGGTCGCGGCGCAGCAGGGGCACGATCTGTTCCAGTTCCTGTCCCCGCCCGGGGCGTTCGAGCCGCAGGTGCTCGACATGGCGGACGTCGTCAAGGAAGCCGAGCACCAGCACGGGCCGCTGCTCGATCTGTGCAAGCGCAGCACCTACAACCCGGTCACGCGCAAGTGGTTCGGCTTCAGCGACAACTACGTGCCCGATCCGGGCGACTACCTGAAGACGATCTGGGCCGAGATCGGGATGCCCGACGGCCCCGTGACCTGGGAGGACCTGGTCAAGGCCGCGCCGTTGATCAAGGGCAAGCATCCGGAGATCCAGATCCCCATCGGGATCGGGATGTCGCAGGAGCTCGACTCCAACATGGCGGCGCGCGCCATGATCTGGTCGTTCGACGGCTCGGTGCAGGACCAGAACGAGAACGTCGTCCTCAAGTCGGATCACAGTCTCGAGGCGCTGGAGTTCGGCGTGCGCCTGTTCAAGGCGGGGATGAACCCCTCGGTGATGAGCTGGAACGCCGCGTCGAACAACCAGGCGCTGAACGCCCGCCAGACGGGCTACATCCTCAACTCCATCTCCGCCTACCGCACGGCGCAGGACAACAAGCTGCCGGTGGCGGACGACATCTTCTTCGTCCCGGCGTTGAAGGGCCCGCGGGGGACGGGATGGGCGAGCGAGCACGTGATGGGGATCTACGTCATCTGGAAGTTCGCCAAGAGCCCCGATGTCGCGAAGCAGTTCCTGCTCGACCTCATCGGCCACTACCGTGACGCCGTTCTGGGAAGCAAGCTGTACAACTTCCCTTCCTTCCCCGGCTCTGTCGCGGATCCGGGCGTGGCCGTGGCGCAGAAGCCTGCGGCAGGGAACAAGTGGCTGGAGCAGGCCACGGCGAGCGACCCATTCGGCTCGAACCCGCCGTCCAAGCTCAAGCCGATCGCCACGGCCCTGCAATGGGCCACGAACATCGGGCACCCGGGACCGGCGAACCCGGCGGAAAGCGAGATCTTCGACACGTTCGTGCTGCCCACCATGTTCGCCAACGCCGCCACGGGGCGCATGAGCGCCAAGCAGGCACTCGACGACGCACACCAGCAGGCCAAGAAGATTTTCGAGAAGTGGCGTAGCAAGGGACTGGTCGCCGGCGGCTCGGGCGACCGGGCGTGAAGCTTGCGGGCACAATATGGCCACGCGGCTTCTTAGCAACGCATTCGTGAGGCCGTTGCGTCTACGCAACGCTTCGGAGTGAAACTCTGGGGCGCGTTCGCAACGCGCTAACACCGGCAGCTCGAACCTCAACCACCGACCAGAGGGAGATATGACTGCGCCCCCGCTCGCCGTGAAGGACCTTCGCCGCGTCGTCATCGCCGCGGCAGTCGGGAACGTGATCGAGTGGTACGACTTCTACATTTTCGGGAGTCTGGCTGCGCTTCTGTCGGTCAAGTTCTTCGCGGCAGGCGCCGCCGGAAGCGCGCTCATCAAGACGGTCGGAACCTTCACCGCCGGGTTCCTGATCCGCCCGTTCGGTGCCTTCGTCTTCGGCCGCATCGGCGACATCGTGGGCCGCAAGTACACGTTCCTCATTACTCTGAGCGGCATGGGTCTGGCCACGGCTCTGATCGGCGTCGTACCGAGCTACGCCAAGATCGGCGCCGCAGCGGGGATTGTCCTGTTGTTCCTTCGCCTCATCCAGGGCCTGTGCCTCGGCGGCGAATATGGCGGCGCCATCACCTACGTCGCCGAGCATGCGCCGGACGACAAACGGGGCTACTACACCGGCTGGCTCCAGACATCGCCTACGCTCGGGATCGTGGTGTCCCTGGTCGTCATCATCGTGACGCGCGAGACGCTGGGGACCGAAGCGTTCAACGCGTGGGGCTGGCGCATCCCGTTCCTGCTCTCGCTGCTCATGGTCGCGATCGCCATCTACATCCGACTGCAGCTCCAGGAGACGCCGATCTTCCAGGCCATCAAGGCGAAGGGACAGACGGCGGCCAATCCGTGGCGCGAGGCCTTCTGGAGTCAGAACATCAGATACGTGCTGATCGCCAGCATCGTCGTGATCGGCGAGGGCGTGGTGTGGTACAGCGGCCAGTTCTGGGCGCTCTACTTCATCCAGCAGGTGCAGAAGCCTGACGTCCTGCACCCCGCCCTCATCACGGGCGCGGCGCTGCTCCTCGCTACCCCGTCACTCATCTTCTTCGGCTGGCTCTCGGACAAGATCGGCCGGAAGCCGATCATCCTGGCCGGGTTCTTCCTCGCGGCCGTCACGTACTACCCGCTCTACAACGCCCTCGGCAACGCCGCCAACCCGGCCAACATCAACTACCCGCTGGCGATCCTGATCGTCGCGATCATGGTCTCCTACGTGGGCATGGTGTACGGCCCGATCGGCGCGTTCCTCGCCGAGTACTTCCCGGCGCGCATCCGGTACTCGTCCGTGTCGGTGCCATATCACATCGGCAACGGCTGGGGTGGGGGGCTGGTGCCCGTCATCACGACCGCGGCGTACGTGACCGCGCAAGCGGGGGGGCTATCCATGTCCCAGAGCCTGGGCCGCGCGCTGGTCTATCCCATTGCGGTGCCGGCCGTGGCGTTCCTGCTGAGCCTGTTCCTGATGCCGGAGACGCGCAAGATCAGCATCTGGCAGCCGGCAGCGGTGCGGGCAGGCGCCAGGGGTTGAGCGAACGGCAGGGGCGCAGCATGAACGGTAGGGGCGCAGCGTGAACGGTAGGGGCGCAGCATGCTGCGCCCCTACTCGCATCGACTATCACTTCACGATCGTCAGGCCGTGCGGCACCGCGCCGGGGAAGACGTAGGCGTACAGCAACACAATCACCCCGACGACCGCACCCAGGGCAACCGAATGCCAGAACACCCACCGGAAAATCGTCCCCTCGTTCCCCACCTGATTGGTGGCCGACGTCGCCACGGTGATGGACTGCGCGTCCACCATCTTGCCCATCACGCCGCCGGCCGAGTTCGCGGCGCACATGAGCACCGGGTCGAGGTTGAGCTGCTGCGCGGTGATCCGCTGCAGGCTGCCGAACAGCGCGTTCGACGACGTATCGCTGCCGGTCAGCGCGACGCCCAGCCAGCCCAGGTAGGTGCCGAAGAAGGGGAACAGCCAGCCGGTGCGCGTGAACGCCAACCCCAGCACCGCATCGAGTCCCGAGTAGCGGGTGGTGAACCCCAGGCCCAACATGAAGGAAATCGCGAGCACGGCGAGCTTCATGCGCTTCAGGGTGGACCAGAAGATCTTCCCAAGCTGGGCCGGCCCCACCCCGAGCAAGAGCCCCGCGACGATCGCGGCGAAGAAGCAGCCGGTCCCAGTAGCCGAGAGCCAGTTGAAGTCGTACCGCGCCGCTTCCGGCGTCAGCTTGGTCACAACGGGGGCCGCGCGGCTGATCGCGTTGTGCAGAAATGGCACCTCCCAGACCGGAGTGGTGGCTCGGTTCATCGCCCCCTTGACGGCCGGTAGACCCCACACGAGTACGAAGACCGACAGGATCGCGAACGGCATCCAGGCCTTGAGGATCTGAGCCGCCGTGTGCCGACGCACGCCAGGCACGGCAGCCGTCGCTGCGCGCTCGTGCTTGAGCCGCCAGATCCGCTTCGGTTGCCAGAACCGCAGGAAGAGCACCGTTGCGACGAGGGAGACGACCCCGCCCGCGATATCGACGAGATTCGAGTCCACGTGGTTGGACCAGAAGTACTGCGTCAGACTGAACGAAACCCCCACCACCAGGATGGCGGGCAGCACCTCGAAGGTTTCGCTCCACCCCACCATCGCGCGGACCAGCCAGAACGGCACGATGATCCCCGTGATGGGAAGGATCCGGCCGATCATCGCGCTCAAGTCCGATTCCGGCAGACCCGAGACGGCCGCTAGCGTGTGAACGGGGGTCCCAATGGCGCCCCACGCTACCGGCGACGTGTTGGCGAGCAGGTTGAGCGCGGCGGCGTGAAACGGCTCGAACCCGAGCCCGATCATGAAGGCGCCGGCGATCGCCACCGGAGCGCCGAATCCCGCTGCGCCTTCGATGAAGGCGCCGAAGCAGAACGCCACGAGCAGCACTTGCAGACGCCGGTCAGCCGTGATCGCCGCCACGGACTCCTTCATGATCTCGAACTGCCCCGTGAACACGGAGACGTCGTACAGGTAGACCGCCGCCAGCACGATCCAGGCGATCTTGAGGACGCCGAATCCGACCCCGTAGACGAAACTCATGCCCGCCAGCTGCAACGGCATCCCGAACACGGTGACGGCCACCACGACCGCCGTTCCGGCGCCGGCCATGGCGCACCAATGCGGCTTCACCCTCAGCCCGGCCAGCAGGAAGAACAGCACCAGGATCGGTAAGGCCGCCACCAGAGTGGAAAGGATCCAGCTGTGCAACGGGTCGTACGCTTGGGTCCACGCCATGGGTCACCCCTGCGGTGTGGGTGCGGCGCTTACTTCACCGTGAATCGTACCGTGTCGACGACGAGTGGCTTCAAGGGAACGTGCTTCCAGTCCGCGACGACTGCGATCACCCGGTGGGGACCGGGCTTCAGCGAATCCAACACGAACTCGGTCTGCCCCCGGCCCAGGTGGAGGATCCCGGTCACGCCACGTGGAATCGTATCGTTCGTAGGCGTCAGGTCGCGATCCACGAACAGGTGATGGTGTCCCGTTCCCGGTCGCTCATCGGTCGCCGGAACGATCTCCACGCCGGTCGCCTTAAGCGTGACCTTCACCGGGCCGGTGACTGTGGCCCCGTTGCTGGGCGTCGTGATCTTCACGGTCGGTCTGGCCGTCTGGGCCCGCGCGGCGCTGCACAGTAGTGCCGCGGTGCCGAGTGCCAGCGTCAGCCGCGTAGTCCAGGCTCTCACTTTGACTCTGCCTCCTGTGGGGATCGTCAGGTGGTGGCTGTCACGCGGCCGGTCAACCGGCGCCGACGCCGCGGGTACGGTGTAAGCGACGTCTCCTGGCCAGCGCAGTCAAGACGGCCTGCGGCGGTATACCTTAGATATGGCAGCCGGGACGGCCTCGATAATGGGCCTCCCGGACTCCGCTCGCAAGGAGGCTCGGTGGCCGTGCCTGTCGCTGCTGCATCGACCGCGCGCGCGCGCGACGAGGGTCGCCCGTGGGGCGTGCCCTGGTACGTGGCCGCAGTCCTCGTCGCCGCCACCAGCGCCGTGGTCGGGGTGATCTGGGACATCTCGTGGCACCGCACCATCGGCCGAGACACCTTCTGGACGCCCGCCCACCTGGCGATCTATCTCGGCGGCGCGCTCGCCGGCGCTGCGTGCGGCTGGCTCGTCCTCAAGACGACGTTCGCCGGCACGCCGGAGCAGCGCGCGGCGGGCGTTTCATTCTGGGGGTTCCGCGGACCCCTCGGCGCCTGGGTCTGCATCTGGGGCGCGATCGCCATGATCGCATCCGCCCCGTTCGACAACTGGTGGCACAACGCGTATGGGCTGGACGTCAAGATCATCAGCCCGCCGCACACGCTGCTGGCCCTCGGCTTCGTCGGCATCGAGCTCGGTGCCCTGCTGATGGTACTGGCGTTGCAGAACCGCGCCGCAGGCGAAGCAGGAGCGACGGGGACGGGAACGGGCCGCGCCTTCCAACTGCTGTATGCCTACGCAGCGGGGATCATCCTCCTCAACGGGGTGACGATGGGGATGGAGTACGTCGGCTTCCCGAACCACGCGCACAACGCGCTCTACTACAAGATCGCCGCCGTCGGCGGGCCCTTCTACCTCGCCGCGTTCGGCCGGGCATCGCGGCTCCGCTGGCCCGCCACCGCCGCGGCCGCCGTCTACATGGGCGTCACACTCCTGATGATCTGGGTGCTGCAGCTCTTTCCCGCGACGCCGAAGCTCGCCCCCGTGTTCAACGCCGTCACCCACATGACTCCGCCGCCGTTCCCGTTGCTACTCGTGGTGCCGGCGGCCGCCCTGGACCTCCTGATGCGCCGCTTCGGCGCCGAGCGAGACTGGCAACTGTCGGTGTTCGTGGGCGTGGCATTCCTCGCCGTGTTCTTGGCGACCCAATGGTTCTTCGCGGACTTTCTGCTGTCGCCGTACGCCCGGAACTACTTCTTCGGCGCCGACCAGTGGGACTACTCGAGCCAGCTCGGCCCGTGGCGCTACCGCTACTGGAGGCTCCAGACCGATCCCATCACGCCCGCGGCGCTCGCCATCGCGGCGCTCTTCGCCATCGCCGCGGCGCGGGTGGGGCTGTGGTGGGGGAACTGGATGGCGCGGGTCAAGCGGTGACGCGCGGCACGTTCCTCCTTGCCGGCATCTTCCTCGCGACGTCGGCGCACGTGGGGAGCCCGGACACCTACTTCGAAGGCGCGGCGGGCGCCTACGTCGTGCGGGTCATCGTTCGCAACCCCGGCGTGGTGCCCGGGCTCGCGCAGATCACGGTGCGCCTGCTCGGAGGCCCGAGCGCCCGCCGGGTGCTCGTCCTTCCCATCTTCTGGGACCCGCGCACGGCCGCCCCGCCGCCGCCCGACGTCGCCCGTCGCGTGCCCGGTGACACCACGCTCTACAGCGCCGCCCTCTGGCTGATGCAGGATGGCTCGTACAGCGTGCAGGTGGGCGAGGTACCCGACCGCCGCCGCACCTGGCGAGCGCGGCTCACCATGCTCGGGAGCGCCGCGGCGATCGCCCTCGCGCTCGTGGGCGGCCGCGCCTGGTGGAGCGCCGTGGACGCCGAGTACGCAAGCGGCCTCTACCGGCCGCTCCACGTCACCGCCTCCGTGCGGGGCGCGCGCGTGCTGCGGCTCGCGATCGACGACACTACCTGGACGAACCCGAAACGCCGGTGGACCCCGCTGATCCCGGACCACGGCCACCTCATGCACCTGTTCCTCGTGCGGGACTCTCTCGACGCGTTCGCCCATCTCCATCCCCTCCCCGTCGACTCCAGCCGCTTCGAGAGCGACCTGCCGCCGCTGCCAGCCGGCCGCTATCGCGTATACGCCGACATCGTGCACGAGAGCGGCTTTGCACAGACGCTCGTCGCGACGATGGAGCTCGGCGCGCCCTCGGGGACGTGGCGCGCCAGCGACGCCGACGACGCCTGGCTGGCTGACACCCGTCAGCTGTCGGCGGTCAGCCTGCGGCCCGTCGCGCGCCTGCAAGATGGATCCACGATGACGTGGGAGCGCGGGGAGGCGCGGCTCGTTGCGGGCGTGGAGGCGCCGCTCCGGTTCGTCGTGCGAACGCCCGCCCGTGAGCCGGCGACGCTCGAATCCTACATGGGCATGGCCGCGCATGCGATGATCGTGCGCGACGACGGCAGCGTCTTCGTGCACCTGCACCCCGCGGGTACGATCGCGCTCGCGAGCCAGCAGGCATTCCTGCTGCGGCAGCGGGGAGACACGGTACGCGGCGCGCTCGGCAGGCGACTCACGGAGCTCGAGAGGCAAATGCGTGGGGAGTGGGGAGTGGGACCTCACGGTGCGAACCGGAGCTCCGGCGCGCAGGGAGTCGTCTCTTTCCCGTACGCCTTCCCCAAGCCTGGCGAGTATCGCCTTTGGGTGCAGGTGAAGCGCAATAATCGGATCCTGACGGGGGCCTTCGACGCCGCGATCGCGCCGCCGCGCTAGCGCACGGCGAGCGGCACGGGGTGGAGCAACGTCCCGTCGCGACGCTTGGCCGCTGCGTCGAGCGAATCCGAGTCCCACATGACGATCGTCACGAGGTCGCGGGCGGAGACAAACGTTTCCAGGTCGCGGCGCGACAGCTCGCGCTCCTTGAGCGCGCGGCCCCCGCTGTCGGCGCGGTAGGGGTGCGTGTGCCAGGTGCCGACGAACTGCGCCACGCCGTCGCAGCTGCCCGCGACGGCGAACTGCAGCTGCTTCAGGTCGTGCGCCGCGCTGGCGCCACGGATCCAGAGCGTGTCGCGGGAGATCGTGCCCCACAGGCAGCCGAGGTACTCGCGCTGCGTCGGCTTCCCGGTGCCGAGCATCTGGGTGAGCGTGTTGACGTCAGAGAGCTCGTCCCAGTGACGATTGTTCTCCTCGCAGCGGGCGCGCATCGAGTCCCGCACGGCGCGCGGGAGAACGACAACGGCGAACGGCGGGGCGTGGGGCGTGGGGTGTGGGGCGTGGGCTGAGCGAGTGTCCAACGCCCAACGCCCCACGCCCACACAGGCCAGGAGGGCGAGCAGTGCTCTCACTTCCTCGCCCTTGCGTACGTCCCCATGAGCTGCGCCGTGGCGAGCACGTGTCCCTGCATCGCCCGCTCCAGCTCCTGCTTCGTCGCGCCCGGCTTGAGCCCGAGCGCCGCGTCCAGCGCGTACAGCTTGAAGAAATAGCGGTGCGGCTTGCCCGGCGGAGGGCAGGGTCCGCCGTAGCCCGTACGCCGAAAGTCGTTCCTCCCCTGCACCGCCCCGTCCTTGAGGGTCTCCGTCTTGGCCACGTTCTCGGCCAGCGCGCTCGCGCGCGCGGGGAGAGCGTACAGGACCCAGTGCACCCAGGTGCCGGCGGGGGCGTCGGGGTCGTCCATGATGAGGGCGAAGCCCGCGCCGCCTGACGGCGCGCCGCTCCACGCCAACGGGGGCGACACGTCGGCGCCGTCACACGTGTGCTTGGCCGGGATGGGGGCGCCTTCCTGGAAGGAGCTACTCGTGAGCGTGAACGCCATGGGGACCTCCTGGATCGTGCGCACGGCGACGGGCATCGCCAGCAGGGCGAGGCACCGAGTCAGGGGACGGTGCATGGGAGCAAGATAATGATATGTTTCACGCCCCCGACCTCCCGGAGCGCACGATGACGACCCGCGGAGCGACCTGCGGCCTACTGCTCTTGTTGGCCGGGCTCGCGCAACCCGCTCCCGCTCAGCAGAACTTCGACACCGTCCAGATCCGGACCGTGAAGGTGGCAGACGGCGTCTACATGCTGATGGGATCCGGCGGGAACATCGGCGTGTCCGCAGGGCCGAACGGCGTCGTGCTCATTGACGACCAGTTCGCACCCCTCACCCCCAAAATCAAGGCCGCGGTCGCTGCCATCAATTCGGGGCCGATCCGTTTCCTGCTGAACACTCACTGGCACTGGGACCATACCGGCGGCAATGAGAACATGGCGAAGGACGGCGTGGTGATCGTGGCACACGAGAACGTGCGGCACCGGCTCAGCGTAGAACAGTTCGTCGCTGCGTTTGACCGCAAGGTGCCGCCGTCGCCCGAGGTGGCGCTGCCGATCGTCACCTTCACCGACGCTGTGAGCTTCTACCTGAACGGCGACTCGATCAATGCCTTTCACGTGGCTCCGGCACACACCGACGGCGACGTCATCATCTGGTTCCGCCACGCCAACGTCGTCCACATGGGCGACACCTATGTCAGATATGGGTACCCGTTCATCGACCTATCGAGCGGGGGCTCCGTGGACGGCATGGTGGCGGCGGCCGACAAGCTGCTGGCGCTGACCGACCCGAGCACGAGGTTCATCCCCGGGCACGGGGAGCTGTCCGGCCGCGCCGAGCTGCAGGCGTACCGCGACATGCTCGCGACCATCCGCGACCGCGTGCGGAAGCTGGTGCGCCAGGGCAAGACCCTGGAGCAGGTGAAGGCCGCGAAGCCGACGGAGGAATACGACGCCACGTGGGGCGGCGGGTTCATCAAGCCGGATCGCTTCGTCGAGACTCTCTACACGGACCTGTCGAAGCGCTAGCGGCGTTTACCGCGCACGCGGTGTAAAGATCTGTCGCTCGGCCACCCGCCCGTGTACTGTTCTCTCCCATGACCGACGCCCGGCCACCGGCGAAGTACAAGGTGGGGCTCGTCCAGATGGCCATGTCCGCGGATCCGGACGAGAACCTGCAGCACGCGATCGACCGCGTGGAGGAGGCGGCGCGCCAAGGCGCGCGACTCGTCTGTCTGCCCGAGCTGTTCCGCTCGCGCTATTTCGCTCAGGTGGAGGACGCCGCGCTGTTCGACCTCGCCGAGCCCGTGCCCGGGCCGAGCACGGAGGCGCTGGGAAAGGTCGCCAGGCGGGTGGGGGTAGTCGTGATCGCGCCCCTGTTCGAGCGGCGGGCGCCGGGACTGTACCACAACACCGCGGCGGTGATCGACGCGGACGGCCGCCTCGTCGGGTTGTACCGCAAGATGCACATCCCCGACGACCCCGCCTACTACGAGAAGTTCTACTTCGCGCCCGGTGACCTCGGGTTTCGCACGTTCGACACGCAGGTGGGGCGGATCGGGACGCTCGTCTGCTGGGACCAGTGGTACCCGGAGGGCGCGCGACTCACGGCGCTGCAGGGCGCCCACATCCTTTTCTATCCCACGGCGATCGGCTGGCACCCGCGCGAGCGGCAGCAGCACGGCGCCCAGCAGCTCGATGCCTGGCGCACGATCCAGCGTTCTCACGCGATCGCGAACGGTCTCTTCGTCGCCGCGGTGAACCGCGTCGGGCACGAGCGGCCCGCGGAGGGCGGCGGTGATCGCGCGGACGGCATCGACTTCTGGGGTTCGTCGTTCCTCGCCGACCCGTTCGGCGTCGTGGTGATGGAGGCGCCGCGCGACCGCGAAGCGGTCCTCGTCGCCGAGGTGGACCTCGCCCGTATCGAGGAGGTGCGCCGCAGCTGGCCGTTCCTGCGCGACCGCCGGATCGACGCGTACGCGGGGATCGGCGAGCGCTTCCTGGATAACGCGCCGCCGCTGATCGCTGACAGCTGATGGCTGACCGTGCCTCACCGGCCGCGCTCGGCTTCTCGATGCCCGCCGAGTGGGAGCCGCACGCGGCCACCTGGATCGGCTGGCCGCACAACGCGAGCGACTGGCCGGGGAAGCTCGCCGCGATCCAGTGGGTGTACGGGGAGATCGTGCGCAAGCTCGCCCCAGGCGAGACGGTGCGGATCCTCGCGCAGTCGGGAGAGCACGAGCGCCAAGCGCGCCGCGTACTGGAGCGGACCGGCGTGGACCGAGCTCGCGTGGAGTTCTTGCGGCTCCCGACGAACCGCGGGTGGACGCGCGACTTCGGGCCCATGTTCGTGCGACGGGTCCGGCCCCCTGCGGAGGTCGCGATCGTGCGGTTCCGCTTCAATGCCTGGGCCAAATACCCCGACTGGAAGAAAGACGATCAGGTCCCCGAGCGCGTCGCGCGCCGGCGCAAGCTGCGGTTGTTCCCGGCGCAGTGCGCCGGCCGCGACGTGGTCCTCGAGGGTGGGAGCATCGACGTGAACGGGCACGGTACGCTGCTCACAACCGAGGAGTGCCTGCTCGATCGGGAGGTGCAGGCCCGCAATCCCGGGCTGTCTCGCGCCGACCTCGAGGCGGCGTTGCGCGACTCCCTGGGGGTCACCAACGTGCTCTGGCTCGGCAAGGGGATCGCAGGCGACGACACGCACGGGCACGTGGACGACGTGTGTCGGTTCGTCGATCCCCGCACCGTCGTGCTGTGCCGGGAGCACGACCCGGGAGACGTGAACCACCGGCCGCTCGAGGAGAATCGCGAGCGGCTCGCGGGGATGCGACTCGAAGACAGCGCGAAGATCGAGGTGGTCGATCTCCCCATGCCGGCGCCGCTCCACTTCGACGGCCAGCGACTCCCCGCGAGCTACGCGAACTTCTACGTGGGCAATGCGGCGGTGCTCGTGCCCACGTTCAACGACCCGAACGACCGCTCCGCCCTGGGCGTGTTGGCGGAGCTGTTCACGGACCGGGCGGTCGTGGGAATCCACGCTGTCGATCTCGTGTGGGGATTGGGCACGATACACTGTTTGACACAGCAGGAACCCGCGGTCTAGGCCAAGTACCCAGCAGCAAGTCGGACGTGACGTTCCAAGACGCCAAGACGCCAAGTGGTTGCAAGCGTGCAGCTGCAAGAATCGGCACCGGCCTGCAAACGTTCGATGCGGGCGCGCCCCGGCCTCCGGCTCATCTTGGCGGATGGGTCACTTCAAGAACCTCAAGGCTTGGCAGCACGCGCGGAGGCTCGCCGTGCTCTCGAGGGCCGCTATCAACCGACTCCCTCCCGGTGACCACGATGAGCTAGCAGCGCAGTGGAGGCGAGCGTCCTACAGCGTCGTCCTCAACATCGCCGAGGGTGCCAGCCGCCGAGGACGTCGTGAATTCCGCAGATGCCTGGACATGGCTCGCGCGTCTCTTGACGAGATAGAAGCGATCATCGACCTGGCGCTCGCGCTCGAATTCGTGCAGGCAAGCGACATCGTGGAACTTCAAGCCGCACGGGACGAATGCGCTAGAACGGTGTTCGGGCTGCTCCGAAAGATGGCCGACCCAGCGGAGCCACCTCGTCGCTAACCGCATACGTCCAGATCAGCCCGCCCACCAGCGTCGCGACCGGCAGAATCAACACCGCCTCCCCGAGCGACCGCGCGTCCGAGATCATTCCCACGAGCGCCGGCGACGGGACGTCCCCGAGCGTGTGGATCGTGAAGATGCTCAGGGCGACGGCGGTGGCCCGGATCGCGGGCGACACGACGTTGACGATGGTCGAGTTGATCGGGCCGGTGGAAATGAACATCAGCACCTCGGCCGCGACCATCGCGGCCCAAAAGACGCCGGGCCGTGTCGCGACGAGCGCGAGCAGAAACAGCGGCGCGGCGAGCAGGGTCGCGAGCCCGGAGACCCAGAGGTAGGCCTGGCGCGAGAATCGCAGGCAGTAGTCGCCGAGCCAGCCGCCGCCATACGTGCCAACGAACCCCGTCACGACGACGATTGCCCCGAACTGCACCGTGGCCTGCGCCCGGGGAATCTCGCGTACGCGTTCCAGGAACGACGGCATCCAGAAGGCGATGCCGCCCAGCGCGAACGTGTAGGCCGCGTAGCCGAGGACCGTGAGGGCGTACGTCCGGTTGCGCAGCAGCGCGACCAGCGCGTCGCGAGCGCCCGGGGATGGGAGGGGCACCGCCTCGTCCTGCGCGCCGCGGGGCGGCTCCCACAGCCGCAACGTGAGTGCGGCGAGCAGGAGACCAGGGATGCCCGCGACGAAGAACGCGCCGCGCCAGCCGACGATGTGATCCGCGAGCCCTCCCACGACGTAGCCGAGGGCCGAGCCGATGGGAATCGCGGCGAAGAACACGGCGAACGCGCGCCCACGCCGCTCCCGCGGGAAGTAGTCCGCGAGCAGGCTGGGTGCGATCGTGCCGTAGGCCGCCTCGCCGATGCCCACGGTCGCGCGCGCCAGGAACAGTGAGGCGAAGCCGCGCGCGAATCCCGCGAGCGCCGTGGCCACGCTCCACACTGCCACGCCCACCGCGATAAGCGCGCGCCGCGACCGCGTGTCGCCGAGCCGGCCGAAGACCGGCGCCGTGAGGGTGTAGACGATGATGAAGCCCGTCATCAAGGCGCCGAGCTCGGTGTCGGAGAGCCGGAGTTCGGACCGCTTGATGCTCTCGGCGACCGCGGCGACCACCCAGCGATCGAGGTAATTGAACAGGTTGATCAGCGTCAGGACGGCGAGCCCGGCGCGCGCCAGGCGCACCGGGTCACGGGGGGGGAGGGCGGGGCCCGGACCGTCGCTCACAGCCACGGGATCAACTTACCCGCCGCCGAGCGTCGTGCGAAGGCACGTTCCGCTGTATCATTTCGCATTGATGACGCCCCGCACGCTGCGCGACCAGGCTGAGCTGTTCCGCCGCCTCCACCAGGGCCCGGCCATCCTGGTGCTGCCCAACGCCTGGGACGTGGCGAGCGCCCGCGTGCTGGAGCAGGCGGGCTTCCCCGCCCTCGCCACGTCGAGCGCCGGCGTGGCGTGGGCGCTCGGCTACGCGGATGGCGAACGCATCACCCGGGGGGAGATGCTGGAGATGGTGGCGCGCATCGCGGCGCGCGTGCGCGTCCCCCTGACCGCCGACATGGAGGCGGGCTACGGG
>WNGL01002007.1_pt1 | contig 25285 bp, 23 predicted proteins | sample 5400591 | NCBI WGS metagenome assembly WNGL01 (sample SAMN13153377, study PRJNA577476) | soil metagenome | isolation source: 80 cm soil or saprolite under Garry oak tree replicate 1 | place: USA:California | collected 2016-06-15 | reverse complement strand
CCTCACCGTTGCGCACACGAGTACGGACGAAGCCCGACCGTAGTGCACACGAGTACGGATAGCAGGAAGATCAGAAGTTCCCTGCACATCGACCCATATCGCCTGGACGGCCGTGCAGAGAACTTCGGACATCGACAATGCATGCGATGTCGGGTGTTCCGCTCAACGACCGTGATTACGGAACACGTGCCGTGAGGTATCAGCAGACGCCGGGAAGTATCAGGAGGTATCTCCGTCGCGGCGGCCACGGCTGCCGGGAGCGGCCAGGAGGTACCTTGACGCCGAGACAAAAGAAGGGGGTGTGCCGATGGCGGCCGGTGATGATCTCCTGCTAACCCGCGCCGAGGCGGCCGAGTGGCTGCATGTCAGCGTGCAGACCGTCCGCCGCCTGGCCGAGTCCGGGCACCTGGCCGAGGTGCAGGCTGGGTCCGGGACTACCGGCCCTTAGCTCCGCGCCATGCGGCGTGCGGCTCTTACCCGGCGGCACGCTGCCGGCGGGCGGGCTGCAGTTGTCGGTGAGCAAGCCCGGAAGGGCTGTGCGCTTGGGAGGTGACGGAACGTGTCATTTGCGGGCACCACATCGGCGGGTCGTTGGCCCGCTTTTAGGTCCCCTCGGTTACGGTCATGGATTGTGGCAGACCGTAGTTCGATTGAGTGGACAGAGGCGACCTGGAATCCGGTCACGGGATGTGATCGGATCTCTGCCGGTTGCGAGCATTGTTATGCCCTTACTCTCGCGAAGCGACTCAAAGCCATGGGCAACCCGAAATACCAGACCAATGGTGATCCACGCACGAGCGGACCCGGCTTCGGGGTGGCGATCCATGAGGACACCTTGGAGCTGCCTCACCGCTGGACCACTCCCAGGGTCGTATTTGTCAACTCGATGAGCGACCTCTTTCATGCCCGCGTGCCCAGCGTTTTCATCGCCCGTGTCTTCGACGTCATGGCCGCCACATCCCGCCATACTTACCAGCTGCTGACGAAGCGCCCGTTGCGGCTGGCGCGGATGGCACAGAAGCTGCCCTGGCCTGAGAACGTCTGGATCGGCGTCAGCGTAGAAAACCAGCAAGCGGCCTGGCGTCTCGATCCCTTGCGCAAGGTCCCTGCTGCGGTGCGGTTCGTCTCGGCCGAGCCCTTGATCGGCCCCGTCGAACTGGACCTCAACGGCATCGACTGGCTGATCGCGGGAGGGGAGTCCGGTCACCACGCGCGCCCGATACGTGCGGACTGGGTGCGGAGCCTCCGAGACGACTGCGAGGCGCACGGAGTCGCCTTCTTCTTCAAGCAGTGGGGTGGCCGGACCCCCAAGGCCGGCGGTCGATCTCTTGATGGCCGGACTTGGGATGGGATGCCACTTCCTGAACATCGAGCGGATCCAACATGGGTTGGCGATCAGGGCGGCGTGATCACGAACTTCTCTACGTCACCAGTACCCTTACACGAGGTCTTACCTTCCTTGTATAGCTCTTTGACTGCCGCCCTGATGTGCATTTTCCGTGCTTCATCTATGGCAGAGCCCATTACCTCGGTGTGCCGGTCGAGCAAGGTGAATGTTCCGTGCTCGGCGAGGAGCCGCTCGATGTTGTTCTTGATCTCGCGGATCCACTGTTCGCGGCGGTGCGTCTCCTCGGCCTCGAACAGGTCTACGTCGTTGAACAAGCGGTCAGGTGCCGGCGGCTCGATGCACTCCCGGCGCCAGGCTTCCTGGGCGAGCGAGTTGGCCTCCCCGAACAGCCATAGGCCGTGCTCGCTCCTGGTGAAAAACACCAGGTGGTAGACCGGCTGGTGGTGCTCGCGGTTCCGGACGGCGACCGTCCAGGCGTCTGATCCGATGGTCTTGCAGACCCGCTCGGCAAAACCCCCCGCGATTCGTTCCACGGCCTCGCTGTTGTTCTTGGAGTCGAGGAACTCCTCCCGCCACCACGAGCCGCCGCACGCGGCGTCCATCGCTGCCAGCGTGGCGGCCATGTTCTTGTGTTCCTTTGCGGCTGTCAGGAGCCCGCCGATGCGGCGGACGGCATTGGCGGAAAAGTTAAGCAACACCTCCGTGGCGTTCCGCCCGCCCGCGGCACGCGGACGGGTGGAACCGAAGATCTTGCCGGTCAAGTCATCGAAGCTCAGCCCCAGGCCGAACGGGTCCAGGAAAGCAAGCATTGGCACCCCGTCCGCCCGTTCCAGCACGTAGTCGATCTGTTTCTGGACGCGGCCGGGCAGAGCCCTGGCGCTGACGCCGTTGGCGCGCGCCTCGTCCACGAGTACCTTCAGCCGCTTGAAGTCCTCCCGCTTGCGCTCAACGAAGTAGCAGTCGAGCGTGCGGAATGCCGCAACCTGGGCGGCGGACTGAAGAACGAGAGCTGGCGAGCCAGGGGTGCCGTCGGCGTAGCGTCCGGGGCCGGCGTACCCATCCACGTATACGACCCGGGAGGCAGTGGCATTGCTGCCCACCTTGCTGACGAAGGGCACGACGTACTGCCGCAAGATCTCGTGCTTCAGGACTGCGGCGGCCTTCTTGCTTACGAAGAACTGGCTGCCCTGCTCCGTGTCCTTCTCGCCGGCGACCTCGCCGCCGAGATCCTCGACGAGATCTTCTGATGCGTCTGCCTGAGCCTCGTCCAGGTCCACACTCGCCACATCCTCGTAACATCCTGATCGGGAGCAATTGTAACGGAGGGCAATATAAGTTATCGCAGAGCGACCAAGGACCGGAGATCTCCTGCAAAGGGCCCTCGACCCCGACCACCGTAGCGAGGTCCGCTGCCTTGTGCATTGCCTGGTCGGCGTGCCACGGACTCGAAATGCGTCGGCACGACCGCACTCTGGTCGTAATAACCGCACAGGACTCTGTCACCGGGTCGGCCCGGCGTGTCCCGGTAATGTGATCGAGCGCCAGGGACGGCCCGGCGGTGCGGGCATCGCGTTGATCTGGCTGGCCCGCTCGGGGTAAAGGCTGGCCAGGCCGATGGTGGTGAGCAGGTGGCCGCAGCAGGCGTTGAGGGCGTTCTCGGCTGTCACCGCCTCGTACATCCCCGGGTTGTCCGCGGGGACGTGCAGGGCGAGGAAGCGCTGGCGTGCTGCGTATTCCGCATAGGCGAGCTGGTGACCATGACGAGCGGCGTAGAAATCCTCGTCACTGACCATGCCGCCCTCAGCAGGTCGACCGCGAGGAGCGCCGCTAGCGGCTGGAATCGGCCGCTCTGTACAAGGCGTGCCTGAAGCTGACCGAAGAACACGAGCTGTCCGCGCTGGTAGCCGAAGCCATGAAACTCGCCCTGAAAACCGGGACGAGGCGGCCATGGCGCGGGATCTGATGCGATGGACCGCGTGAGGCGGATCACCGCCGCCGGGCCGGGTCGTTGCGCTCCTGCCGACGTGCCAGGGCCCCGGCTAGGCTAGGGGAGCCAGGACGCGTCCGCGGTGACCTGCTTTATCTCGCCGCGCTTATGCTCCCACCGGGTTCTCCACCGGTCGGTCCAGCGGACTACCGGGTACGGGCCGGCGAAGTCCTGCGCGGGAACAGGGTCGCTCTCGGACCGCATGCCGACATTCCATGGCGTGAGAATGTCACGGAGTCGGGTGTCCGCCATCGGCCCGTCGAGCCCAGCACGCAGCCTTTCCGGCACGCGAGGGCATGCAAGGCGCACCTCAGCATCGCAAGCTATTGCTCCGGCGACCGTTCGTCCTTATGAATTTTCGACTAGTGCTTTCTCGGAGGCGGCCCTGAGACTCTGACGAACCGGTGCGTGGTGGTCATTCGCCTGCCCAGCCGAGGATCGCGTCCCAGCAGCCATTCCGGCACCAGGAACCCTCAGCCGAGCCAGAGAGTGGTGCCGGTGGTGGCGAGGCGGGTTCGGCGCTGATCATAGTCGGGGAGAGCACGCTCGACCGTGGCCCAGAAGGCGGGGGTGTGACGGGGCTGGCCGATGTGGGCGAGTTCGTGGACGATGACGTAGTCGACCAGGGAGACAGGAAGTTGCATTGCCGCCCAGTGGATATTGAGGCGGTGGCTCTTGCCGAGCGATCCCCAGCGGTAGCCGAGGTCACGGATATCCAGGTCGCCGGGGTGCAGGCCCATGCGCTCAGCCCAGGGCCGGATCCGGCGCGGCAGCCAGATGGCCCCTCGCTGGCGGTACCAGCGCATCACAGCTTCCGCTCCGTCGCCAGCGCATGCCTGGGTGCGTGGCATGCGCAGCCGGCCGCGTTCGAGTTTGACCGCGGTGCCGGGCGGGTCGTCGGTCAGCTGAAGACGATAGTGGCGGCCGAGGTAGTCAAAGCCTTCCCCGGTGACGAACTCTTTACTGGGGATGGTCGGCAACAGCAGGTGCTTCTCCGCGAGCTTGCGGAACACCCAGCCGCGTTTGGACCAGGCCCAGGCGGCGAGCGCGTCCGCGCTGATCCCGGCAGGCGCGTGCAGCAGCAGCGACCCGTCACGGTCCACGGTAATCCCGACAGTGCCACGCCGCTCGGACTGGCGGACGGCGAAGGTCAGGTCGCCGATGCTCATCGAGGCGGGCAGGGCACTGGGGCCGGGCATCGGCGAGGTGGCCGGCGACGGCGGCACCCGGGCTGCGGGGAGGAGCCTGGTGGCCGCCATTAGCTGGCCGCCAGGCGGGCGTGGTTGGCTTTGGCCAGTTCAACGAGCCGGTCGGCGACCGGGTCGATGCGGCTGAAGTCGAACAGGTCCTCGCCGTCGAGCATGGGCTCGGCGAGGCGAGTGGCCACCCAGGCGCGCAGGGTGTTCTGGGCGTAGGTGTTGTGCCAGAAGCCGACGAGCCTGATCTCGGCCTTGATCCGGCTGACCACGTCCACGGTCAGGACTCGCAGGAGCCCCATGGCCGGGCTGGACAAGGTCTTTCCCTCAGTGGCCAGCTCACGGAGCAGCAGGTCGTAGAACGGGGCCTCGGTGACCGGGTCCAGGCCGCTGTCATCCGCCTGACGGCCGGCCCGGACATCGGGCAGCAGGTCGCCCAGGGCGAGCGCGAGCTGTTCCCACTGCTCGCCTAGTTCCTCGATGATCTCCTCCAGGCGTTCCGATAGCCGCGCGTAGTGCTCGGGGTCCTCGTCCCAGTGCTCGCGCAGGTGGTAGCGGATCGCGTGTTCCATCTCCGATGCCTTGGCCCGGTCCGAATGCAGGTCGGCGACCTTGGTGTCGAAGTCGGTGGCGGTGATGGAGATGGGCGGGATCTTCTGCTCGATGCCCAGCGCCTCCACATGGTCATCGATGAGCCGACGTACCTTGCTGCCGTACAGGGAGGCGTCGAACCCGGCCTCGTCGCGGTAGCGGCGCCGCGCGTCGAACGCGATCGCGCCGAACGCCTTCGCGTCCGGTACGAACGGCAGCGCCTCCGGGCGGGGCAGCACGATCTCCATGCTCATGGTGAACAGCTTGAACGCCGCCTCGAACGCCGCCCGGAGCCGCTCATCCGCCAGGGCCTCCACGCAGGCATCCTGGTCGGCCTGGGTGTCGAACCGCTCGATGCCGCGGGCCTCGAACAGGTTACGGACCCGCTGGCGGCGTTCGGCCAGCAGCGGAACCTGGTCAGCGATGCTCGTCATCGCCCCCTCGACATCCTCGGCCACATAGGCGGCGAGGGCGACCTTCAGGTTCTCCGCCACCCCGTAGTAGTCCACGACGTACCCGGCGTTCTTGCCGTGCGCGGTGCGGTTCACGCGGGCGATGGCCTGCAGCAGTTCGGCTTCCTTGATGTGCCGGTCCAGGTACATGACCTGCTCGGCCGGGGCGTCGAACCCGGTCAGGAGCATCGACTTGACGATCAGGAACGCGACCGGGCTGGTGTGCTCCGGGTCCGCGTCGCCCTCGGCGGGCAGCGGGTTCTTGAACTGGGTGATGACCGCTTCCTGCTTGGCCTTGTCGGTCCAGTCCGCCCAGTCCGCCGGGTCGTTCTGCTCCCCGGAGATCACCGGCACGAAATCCAGGGCGGCGATCACGTCCCGGAACGGCCAGGCCCGCACCAGCCGCGCCGTCTTGCCCGGCAGCCGGTCCGCCTGGTCCGCCGCCGCCACCGTCTTCAGGCCCGGGTCCAGGCCGTCCAGGTCCGCGAGCAGCTCATCGCGGGCGGCCAGGAACGCCTCCCGGTACCGCACCGCGGCCACCCGCGAGGTCGCCACCACCTGCGCCTTGAACCGATTCGGCAGAACTGAGTCCACGTAATGCCGCAGCATGCTCCGGGCCTTGGCCGCGATCAGCTTCGGGGCCTCCATCACGTTGCCCCGGGTGGCCCAGCGTTTCTTGATCGCCTCCAGCTCGTCGGGAGTGTGCCCGGCGAACATGTCCTCGAACAGCTCATCCAGGTCCGCCGCATCCCGGACAGCGGCCTTGGCGGTGCGGCCCTCGTACAGGATCGGCAGGGTCGCCCCGTCCGCCTCGGACTGAAGGATCGTGTACTGGTCCAGGTACTCACCGAAGATCGTGGCCGTGTACTTGCGGCGGCCCATGATGATCGGCGTGCCGGTGAACCCGATCCGGGCACAGTTCGGCAGCGCCTTGAGCAGGTTCGCGTGCAACGCGCTGCCCTGCGACCGGTGCGCCTCGTCCACCAGCACGACAACGTTCTCAGAGGTGTCCAGCACGCCCAGCGACTTCAGTGCCGCGTCAGCGTCCCTGCTGGCCTGCGGGTTGCGGTACTTCTGGATCATCGCGAAGATCAGCGCCTTACCCGGCGCCGACAGCAACTCCTTGACCTTCGCCACGCTGGTCGCGGTCAGCACGGATTCCCCGGTCAGGGCGGCAGTCGTGGAGAGCTGACGCTGCAGGTCGGTGCGGTCGGTGACTACTACCACCTTGAAACGCACTAGGTCAGGGTGGGTGCGCATCGCCCGGACCAGAAACACCATGGTCAGGCTCTTCCCCGACCCCTGCGTATGCCAGACGATCCCGCCCCGCCGGTCCGACTCGCCGTCCTGCGCCCGCGTCGCCCCCGTGGTCAGCCGGTCCAGCGCCCGGTGCACCGCCCGGTACTGCTGGTACCGGGCCACCACCTTCACCGTCCGCGGACCGGTCTGCATGAACAGCGTGAAATGCCGCACCAGATCCAGCAGACGCTCCGGTGCCAGCATCCCAGCCACCAGCCGCTCCTGGCTCGACAGCGCAGTCACACCTAGGGAAACGCAGACATCGGCCTCGGGCACCGGCTCGGTGGTCTTCCACTCCGCGAAATGCTCGTTCTCCGCGGTGAACGTGCCTACCAGGGCCTTCTCGAAGGACGTCGCCACCACGAACTGATTGGTGTAGAACAGCCGCTCGTTACCCTCCGGCTGTCCGCGCTGATTGGCATAACGCCGCAGCTGGCGGATCGCCTTCACCATCGGCTCCACCACTGTGGGGGACTTCGCCTCGATCACCACTAGCGGAATCCCGTTCACGAACAGCACCAGATCCGGCGCGATGAACTTGTGCCCCTGCCCGCCCGGCTCATCCACCCGGAACTGGTTCACCACCAGGAAGTCATTCCGCTCCGGATGCTCCCAGTCAATGAACTGAACCGTCGGGTCCCGCCCGTGATCCCACCCCTCGACCCCGTCGACGGTCGTGCCCAGCAGCAAGCGCTCAGTCAGCTCCTGGTTGATCTCAATCAGCCTGACCGCCTTGGGCCGCAGCAGCGCACCCACCGCCTGCGCGACCCGGCCGTCATCCAGCCACGCCTCCCCATCCGGCCCGGGGTTGATCCGCTTCAGCGCGTCCCGGAGTCGCCCCTCCAGGAACACCTCCCGAAACGATCCCCGCCCGCTTACTCCCGGATCCGACTTAGACCCCTCAACGTGCGACCAGCCCAGTCCATTGAGCTGTTCCAGCAGCGGCAACTCGACCCGCGAGTACTCAGGACCTCCGTTCACGCGTGGGCACCCACCCGCACCCGCCCGACGAGCAGGTCATCCATCAGACCCGTCTTCAGCAGCCGGAGCTTGGATACTTCCCGCCGCAGAACATCAAGACGCTTCCTGGAGCTTTCCAAGCTGGCAAGGATTCTGTATTGCTCTTGGATTCCCGGCAACGGGAGAACTAGGGAACGTATCTCGTCCTGGCTAATGTTCTTCATACTGCCGCTGCTGCCTGTGCCACTCGTCTCGATTTGGCGTCGCGAAGAGGATTCCTGAAGCAGGTATCCAATAAACTCAGCGAGGGCGAAATTCGAGTCTATGTTCAGGCGCAAGGTCTTATCGCTAAGCATCAGGAATGGCCGCGGATCACGTACATAGCAAACCAATCCGACCAATGCCGTGGTATTTGCACGACTGATCAGCAAATCGCCGTTCCTGACTTCAATGCTCGGGTCGATCATAGACGGTGATATTACAGCTTTGTTTTCGGCTTCCTGCAATCCATCTGGGCGGATAGCGCTGACCTTGAGCACTCCCCACGCGCCTGCGTGGGCAGGCCGGTCGGGGAGATTGGGACTCTTCCCGGCGTCAATTCTAGTCAGGACGTTGTCCAGAGGTCCGACGACCCACTCCTTGGGCACCCTCCCAAACGGGGTTGCCCGGAGCCGATCAGGGTCTCGGAGACGGCCAGATTCGTCGACGCCGCGGGTGAGGAGGTCGTGAAGCAGACCGTGCCTCACCTGTTCGAGCTTGGCGATGAGCCGCTCCATCGATCGGATAGCCTCATCGGTCGTGTCCAAGATCTCGACGATCCGCACCTGTTCGCGAACTGGCGGCAGGTTGATGGGGTACGAAAGCCAGCGCTGAACATCGAAGTTCATTTTCTCGATAACAATACCATGACTGGCATCAAGAAAATAAGCATACATGAGAGGATGACGCGCAAGCCAAGCAAAGAATTCCGTAACACAGCCATCCTGTCCGACAAATAGACTGTAACTGCTTGACAGTACGGCGCCTGCGAACCCGTCCGTTGCCAGAGCTGAAGCGCCGTGAATTATCTGCCGCCGCGCTATTGCAAAACTCCCAGGAATAACTTTCTGAAGATCTTTCGTGAGAATCTGTCGTCCATACAACTGGTTACGGAGGAACATCCCGCCGTTTCGGCGACGAATGCTGACAAGTCTGTAGAGTTCTGAGTCACGCATTCGCACCGGCTCCGATACCTCTCGCAGAGCGCCTCCAATCGATACTCGGCGCCATCCGCGTGGAATATCACGAACAAATCGATCAATAATCTGACTACTCATAGCCAAGCTCCTGGAGGAAGCCCGCTAGCTTAACGGCGACGGAAGCACCTTCTGCTTCGATTTGGTGCAGAGAGACGACGTACTTGTTCAACCAGCTCTCCAAGACAGCAATGATCTGCTGGCGGTGGGCGCTGACGTAGCCGTCCAGGTGGGTCACCAGATCGTTTTTGGCCACACAGAGGACTAGGTCGTGTTCCTGGGCTGCAGTCAGTTCGGCGCGGGCCTTGCCGAGCTTGGTGATGAATTCCTGATGCATGGCTTTCTGCTGCTTCTTGACCGCAGCCAGCTGCTTTCTCAGCACAGCAAGTTCGGACGGTGACAGTGCCTCAGCGTTGTCCGTGAGTTCCTCATCGTCCTCGTGGACCGTGCCTGCCCCTCCCTTGATCTGGGCATTGAGTTCGGCGCGCCGGGCTTCGATCGCAGCCAGTTCTTCCAGGTAGGACGGCAGCAATTCGAGGGCCAACTTGTGGTCGAGCGGATCAGTTTTGGTGTCGCTGTCCTCCATTGCCGTAGTGATAGTCGTGACCCAGCCGTCGACCACTCCGGTGAAGCCTTGGGCGACCAAGGTGCGCAGGTCGTACTGGTTGGTGTTCCACCAGCGGACGATTACCCCGGCCAACTGGAACCGGTCGAGCAGGCCGGTCGGCTGGAGTTCGGCGATGAAGCTATCCAGCAGAGTCCTGCGCACAGTCATCAGCGACTTCGTTATGGACAGGTTGGCCACGAGGGCGGCGTGCTGGTCCCACCAGCGGTCCAGGGCGGCGTGCAGTTCAGTTTCGCGGGCCTGGACGCCCTCGTCGGTAATGACCCGCAGTCTCAAGTCTGCTTTGGCTAGCTCCGGAGAGAAGTCCAGATAGGCATCGTCACGCGCGGCAAAGATCCGGTCGGGTGAAAATCCGTGGGCTGTGAACAGGGGAGCCTTGGCGTCGACCTCAGCCCGCGGGACGCCGCCGTGCAGGTGAGCGCGGACGTCCTGAGGCTCAGGCGGCGGCGCGTTGTCGGCGTAGCGGCGGATGTTGAGGTTATCGTCGTTGGCGGCCAGGTCCTTGCGGGTGACGACGGTGGCGTAGCCGGGGATGTCAGCGAACGCCCGGTAGGCGGAGACGATCTTCTCGATGTGCTCGGGCAGCAGGTAGTTCTGCGCCCGCCCAGCCGCGAACTCGGCGTCGGCATTTATGAACAGCACCTTCCCGGCCCGCTCCGCTGGTTTGGTGCCCGGGGCGCGCAGCACCAAGACACAGGCGGGGATGCCCGTGCCGTAGAACAAGTTGGGGGCTAGGCCGATGACCGCTTCGATGATGTCGTCGTCCAGCAGCCGCGTGCGGATGTCGCGTTCGGCGCCGCCGCGGAACAGCACCCCGTGTGGCATCACGGTTGCCGCGATGCCCCGGCCGCCCTTCAGGACTGAGACCATGTGCTGGACGAACATCAGGTCGGCCTTCTTGCCACCCTCGGGCGCCCACCCCCACTGGAACCGCTCTGGGTGCTGCATGCCGTCGCGTGTGTAGTTCAGGGAGAACGGCGGATTGGACAGCACCCGGTCGAACCGGTCCAGCTGGCCGCCGTGGACGTGCATGGGCTCGGCGAGGGTGTCGCCGTTCTGCATGTCGGCGTCGGGGATGCCGTGCAGCAGCAGGTTCATCTTCGAGATCGACCAGACGCTGCCGTTGTACTCCTGGCCGGCCAGGTGCACGTTGCGCGGGTTCCCGCCGTGCTCCTCCACGTAGTCCTTGGACAGGATCAGCATGCCGCCCGATCCCGAGCACGGGTCATAGACGGACATGCCGGCCTGCGGCTGGACCAGTTCCACCATCATCCGCACCACCGACCGCGGGGTGTAAAACTCGCCGCCCTTCTTCCCGGCGGAATCGGCAAACTCCCCGATCAAGAACTCATACGCCGCGCCGAGCAGGTCGGGGAACTCGAAGTCCTCGTTGCGAAGCCGGTACTTGGAGAAGTGCGTGATCAGGTCCCGGAGCTTGCGGTCGGGGATCCTGGACTGGCCGACCTGCTTGGTGAAGTCGATGTGCTGGACCACGCCTTCCAGCGCAGGGTTGTGGTCCTCCAATGCGCCCAAGGCCTTGTTCAGCCCGTCGCCGACGTTGTGATGCAACTCGTCGCGCAGGTGCTCCCACCGGGCCGGCGGCGGGACGAAGAAAGTCTCGGCGTAATAACTGGGCGAGTTCGAGCGAAGCTCGGCCTCGGTGCGGCCCCGGCCCTCGCCCTGGATCCTGGCGATCACACGCTCCCGGGCGGCGTCGAACTCGTCAGAGGCTCGCTTCAGGAACAACATCCCGAAGATGTACTCCTTGAACTCCGACGCATCCATCTTGCCGCGCAAGATGTCCGCCGCCGCGAACAAGTGCCGCTCTAGCTGAGGCAAGGTCAGTTTCCGCATACATGCCATCCTTCATCGTGAGCCCGCAGCGTCATAGGGGCGGCACCGCCCCCGGCACTCCTCGTCGGCGCCGCTGGCGTGACGACGCCTTTCTGGTGATGCGGCCAGTCACAGGCGGCGGCCGGTGCGCGCCTCATGTGCTTTCTCCGGATGGGTCGCCGCTCTGGAGGTAGTCCTGCCGGATGCGGGACAGGCGGATAGAGCCGTTTGGCATGACTACCCGCCAGAAATCCCACCCGTTCCATGACCTGACATGCAGCGCGGCGATCGCAGCCCCTGACGGGGATTCGAACTCACCTCCGCCGTCTAGCCGGATGCGGCCATCCGCCGTCACTGTGGCGGTCCACTGCTGGCCCGCGCGGGAACCCGTGAGAGTGGCCCCGGGGGAAACGAGGCGGGCTGCGACAAGTTGCCGGAACGAGACTCCGTAGTGCTGCTGCGAGGACGCCTGCGGAACGGGACGATCGGGAACATTCAGGCCCAGCGCTGCCGGGTCCCAGATCGTCTCGCACATCGCCTGGTAAAGCAGCTGCCGCTGCTGTATCGCCAGCACGGTGAAGTCGTGCGGGTACGCCCGGAAAGGCAGCTTCTGCTCGGTGATCAGCCTTATGAAACGGGGATTGTTCTCGTAACAGCGCGGATGGAGTGACCGGGCAAGACTGTTGTGCCCGAAGTAGTGAGGCAGTTTCTCGGTATACGGCTTGTCGCCGTAACTGGCATTGAATGATCTTGGCAGCAGGAGCAGTGCGCCAAATTTGTTGCGCTGGTCGGCGAAGGCTTGCTCGGAATCGAACTCGGGATGGAACTCTGGGTGATTGGCCCAGATGTGCTCGATCTCGAAGGGATCTTTCACGTTTCGCTCAACGAGATCGGCGAAGGTTGCCGTGCCGCCGCATTCACCTTCAAGCCACGCCGTCAGCCGGGCAAGCATGTACTTGACGTGGTTGCTGTTGCGCTGGTGCAGCCGATAATCGTCTACGACGGAGAAGTCACCTTCAAGGTCAGCGACCCGGCTCCCGAGTGTGTCCGCCAGTTCGGCCAGGTCGAGGTCCCTGATCTCCTTGATCAGGTTGAACATCGTATACTGCACGGTGTTGTAGCCGAAGTTGCGGAAGCTGACCATGCGGCGGGCCACGAACAGGTCGATGAAGCCGGCCACCATGCGCACCTTGGCTTGGAAAGTCTCGTCGTCATCGACGGGGGTTACCGCCGCCAGGATGAGGGGGAACTGGAGCGTGAAGCCGTTCCATGCATTATAGAACACCTCATCGAATCCAGGAGTCAGCGTTGACGCGGCGACCAGAAGCTGCAGGTAACGGGCCGAGAGACGTTTGAAGTCCCGGCTAATAAGGTCAGCGAAGTCACCGGCCTTCCGCAGGCCCATGTTGTCGCGCTGATCGCGGACCCACTTATGCGGCGCGGTGCCGATCACGTCGAAGTCAAGCGGAACGGCGTCTTTCCGGCGCTCGCGGATAGTCTCGGCGTACTTGGCGCGCAGCCAGTGTTTGATGAAATCGGTCTCGGTCTTTCCCTCGGCCGCACAAAGTTCGGAGACGCGTGCTCGCCACAGCCGGTTTGCCGACTCGATGAGGACCTTATCCCGGATGTTGGCGAGCAGATAGCTCTTGAGCATGTCGGTCGTGGTCAGCCGCAGCCCGCGGTCGTTCATGGATTCGAAGATCTCGATCGCCATTTCTGGGTCTGAGGTGCCAATCTCGACGATTATCACGCGCTCGAGGAGCCAGTCCACGAAGAAAGGAAGAGCTGGACCCTTGAGTTCCTCGGGGAGGAACTGGCCAAGGTCCTCGTACCGGTTCCACAAGTTCGTGACAGAGTCATCATTATCTGGCATCGCCGGATTGCGGCCTTCGAGTAGCGCACTCATGCAGGCCACGCGTTCCTCGACGTCCAGGACGAAGCTGTACCGGCCAAACCGGTGGGAGGCGATGAGGTCGCGCACGTCAACCCGGTCCTCGTCGCTGCGTCCCTGCTGTAGATGGTGAAGCAGGATGAGCAGGAGCGTCAGAGTGGTGAGGCGCTGCTGGCCGTCCACCAGGAAGAGTGTGCCCTTGCGGCTGTCCGTGACGATCGGACCGAGGAAGTACGGGCGATAGCCGGCAACGTCGGACCGCTCATGGGACGGGTCCCAGCTACCCAGGAACCGGCCCGATAGGTCTTCGACCAGCTCCCGCACATTGGCTTCAGACCATCCGTACTCACGCTGGTAGTAGTCGACGCTGTAGCGTCGGCCCACGAAAAGCTCCCGGACGCTCCTGGGCTTGCCGTCAATCCGGTCGACCTCAACTATCGGCTCCACGCCGCCTCCCCCACGCCACCGTTCTCTACATTCATTGATAGGCGACCTACCCTGCCGGCGCGGCCTGGATCCACGCGATCCTGAATAACGATTCGTACGATCCACGGGATCTTCCAGGCATCCTGGCTTCCACAGCACGCGCCAGGCGATGAACGCTGAGTCTTGCCCAGCTGCCGGTTCTGCGCGACGACACCTGAGCAGTGCGCAATTCCGGCGATGGCACCACGGACTCGCAGTGCCCCTGCCAGCGGGCACCTCCTGACAGCCGACTGTGCGTAACAGGCCGTGCCCAGGGGAGCCCATGGAGCGCCCTCGGTGATCTGTCCTACTTCGCCGCGCTTGTGCTCCCTGCGGGTTCCCCGCCGGTCAATCTAGCGGGCAACAAGGCACGGGACCCACGCTGGCCGCGCGGCTTATGGTGTTCATCCAGGGCGTGGTGGCGCGCTCTCTACAGAGGCGGTGAGCCTATGACCGGCGACGTCACACCAGCAGCCGACGATCCTCAGGCGCCAGGCTGGGGCGGCCTGTCCTGGTCGGGGTGGCTTGATTTCGACAAGGCCCACCGCGGCCACCTCATTCCGGCAGGGGGCCGGCGCGCGCGCCTGGACGATCTCGCGCGGGGCCGCAAGCGCCACCCGCCTGAGTTCTACCTCAACTGGCGGGCGGCCGGCCTCGCCAAGCGCCCGCACCGTGGTCACTATGCCGCTCCGTACGTCCGCCAGTGCGAGGACGCCGGATGTCAGGTCGAGGTCTCGTGGGCACTGGAGGAGCACCCGGACAAGACGGACCGGCGGGCCGCCGAGGAACGGCTGATCCGGCTCCACCGCGAGGTCATGGGCGTTGACCCGCCGATCCAGCATGGCGGCCGGGGAGTAGCCGCCTACCTCGAAAAGCGGCGTGCGACCATGGCTTGACCTGCGCGGTACTAGGGCTTCGTCCGCTCGGGTGATAGGCAGCCTGCCAGCCCGAACGCTGCCTGGCCCAGCTCATTTTTCGCTCGTCCCTGACCAGCATCCCAGCGTAGGCAAGCGGAAGATTCTGCACAGCGTGGTACAAGCAGCCAGGTCTGGTGGGTAGTAATGCGGTAGGCGTTCAGAGACGAAAAGTAAGTATGGTGCCTATCAGCGAGCCAGCATCTGAGCAGGACCTGGAGACCGTCGACGTGGATGGCGTGTCGGCCACCATGGAGCAGATTACCCAGGCTGTAGCCATCCTGGAGGCGGACCACTCGACGAACGTCAAGCTGCCGCTCCAGCGGAAGGGCAATCCGCTCTGGCAAATGGATTACCACGGAATCGCCAAGGAGCATTACGGCACGCATCCGAAGCTTCCGCCGGGAACACCAGAAGAGCACGTCGCCCACGTCAAGAGGGCGGTCGTGTCCGTCCTGAAGAAGCGGCTTGAGGATCTCGGCCAGAGTCCGTCAGCAGGGTCTGCGGTGGAGCAAGCTCTGGCAGCCGCCGAACAGGAGGTCAAGCAGGAGGCCGCCGCAGAACCACCTCCCGCAGATGACTACGACGCCAGGCAGCGTGTCCTCAGGCAGATCGTCAGACGGCGCGGTCAGCCGAAGTTCAGGTCGATATTGATGACCGCCTATTCCGGCCGGTGTGCGGTCACCGGCTATGAGGCGGGAGACGCGCTGGAGGCCGCGCACCTCCGCCCATACCGAGGGCCCGAATCCAACACCCTCAGCAACGGGCTGCTCCTCCGAGCGGACATCCACACGTTGCTTGATCTCAAGCTACTGGCGATCAACCCTCAAACCCGCGAGGTCACTGTGTCACGGCTGCTGTCGGCAACGCAATACGGGTCTCTTTCCGGCAAGCGACTTGCTGAGCCCGCACTGCTCTCGCAGCGGCCCAGTCAGGACGCCCTCGATGTGCTCTGGCAAGAGTTCACCGAGGCTGAAGCGCACAGGTCGGCGGCCAACGGATCTTGAGGCAATTACGTGCTTGCGCTTCCGGCAGCACGAGAATGCTGAGCACGGTTCCTCCCGGCCAGGCAGGGACGCGTGTTGGTCATACCTCGGTGACAGCTTCGGGTATCTAGCCGACGAACAGCCCGGAGGTACCCATGACCGTTCCCAAGGTATCCATGGTCCGGGGGCTGCTGACGGCCGAGATCGCCGACATCCGCTCGCCCGTCCGGCAGTTCCTCGGCGACCGGTGGCCTTGTGTGTCTACGCGCCCAGCTTGGCCCGGATCCGCGCCGTGACCAGTCACGGCCTATGATTCCAGGCGACCTGCTTCGCCTTGACCATGGCGACAAGGATGTCATTTTCGAAGCCGGGCCGGCCGATACGAGCACGGTTACTTGTGTGCGGTGCGCCCAGCAGCGGGAGCACCCGGCTGTCCGGGTCGCAGATCAGGTAACGGAACCACCGGCGCCCGGCGAAGCTGCCCATCACCACGACTCGCAGTTCCGTCAGGAGCGTGACGAACTCGTACAGGTAGGGCAGAGCAGCCTGCCCGTCAGCGTCCTTCGCGTTGACCGTTCGTGGCGGTGGCCGACACATACCACGGCACAGCGTTCCAGCTGATGTAGTCGTCCCTGGGCAGCCCAGCTTCACGACTGAGCCGCCAGAACCGCTCAGCGCTGGGGTCGCCATTGTCGGTGCTGATCAGCCCGCTCCCATGCTCGGGTGATGCCTGCGGGCCTGGTGACTCGTGCAGGAACAAGATCCTGCTGCGGATCCCCCCGAGTCCGGGTCGGCATACGGCACCTGGGGGCCTTCCTGCCGCCAGCGTTCCACCAGTCCGTTGAGGGGCCGGACGTGCGGGTCCTGGACGCGGCGCAGTTTCGCAGCGAGGAACTCCGGTTCTTTGTTCATCCGCGGGCCCTCGGCCATAGCGCGGCTCCCTCCTCGGACCGGCCCGCTCACCGGTCAGGAACTCGGCCGTCACATTCCCGATCATCGGCTTGCCACGGTCAGGGCGCGAGCGCCAGCTCCTGCGCGTGGTTCTCCCTAACCCCCGATCACGCGCGTTGTCCCGGAACTCCTCAACGCTCACCACATGCATTCTCGCCGTAAGCGTCCTGCCCGTGCAGCCCGGCAGCGGATGCACCAGCCGGCGATACCGGACTGGCGTCCCAGTAGCGCAGAGCCGACTGTCTGATACCACCAGATCACCTTGCGTATCAGGCTATACCGGAACCGTCGAGGCGGGCTGCATTCACATACGCTTCGGCCATGTCCGCCCAAGCCGCGACCCCGGCGCCCGACACGAAAGCGTGCGTCTTCTGCGGGACGACGAAGGGCAAGATGACCTGCGAGCACGTGATCCCGAAATGGGCGCGGCGCAGCTTCGATATCAAGGGCCCGGTCACGGTCGATGCCCGCGAGGAAGGACCCGGCCAGCGGCACCGGGCCGACTCGATGCAGGCCCTGAACGTCACGCTCGACGATGCGATCTGCGAGGAGTGCAACAGCGTCTGGCTGAGCCGGCTGGAGCGGGCTGTCAAGCCGCTCCTCGCGCCGATGGCGGTCAGTGCCAGGCCGGCCACCCTCAGCGCGGCGAGCCAGAAGCTGCTGGCCACCTGGGCGGTCAAGACCGTGCTGCTGCTTGAGCTTGCCTTCCGCCAGATGTACCTGGCCGGCCGGCCGGTCGAGGGATACAAGGCCAGCCAGCCCGAGTTCGCCTGGCTGCGGGCCAGCACCGAGCCGCCTCCCCGCTCCCTGGTGTGGCTGGGCTGCTGGGACTGCCAGCAGGCGATACCTGTTCGGTACGCGCCCTCCAGCGCGCCGTTGCCCACACCGGACGGCAGCCAGGTCGAGGGGCACTTCGCCACCTTCACCCTGGGATACGTCGCGTTCCAGGTGTTCACCGTCGATTACGTCGCCGCTGGCCAGCACCAGGCTTCCGCCTGGAACGACCACGTGCCGGCATCCCTGGCGCAGGCGCTGCCCCGCGTCTGGCCGCCGCTTCTGGCGCAGCCAGAGGTGCCCTGGCCTCCGCAGGCCTTCGGCGCTCCAGCCTGGGACCGGCTCGTCACCTGGGACGCCGCTCTTCGCAGGGGACCGGCGCTGGCTTCATAGAGCAGCCGTAGACCCGACCGGCGCGGCGGCGGCCTGGGTCCGGAAGGCGGTTATCTGCCAGATACGTGAATCCGGGCGCGTTCAGGAAGGACCGGCCGCGGATCAGCTAGGCGGCAATGCGCCGGGGAGGTCGTAGCATGACGGCCGTGCCTGACCTCTATGCGCCGGACGCGGCTGAACCGCTGTCGCCTGCGTACCGGTTCAATGAGCCTGGCCAGCCGATCGTGTTGCATAACGGGCCGCTTGGCGGGCTAGCGGCTACCGATGTGGCAGGCGTGGTCGAACTGTCGTGCGCTCCGAGGCCGGGCCTGGAGTGGAGGGCCGGGCCTGAAACGCCCCCGCAGTTCGCGAACAGGACCACCGTGACGCTGCTGCTGCGCCGCCCAGGCGGAGACGCAGAGGTACCAGCCTGGGTACGCGAGACCGATGGCGGGTGGTCAAACGGCGTCACGATCGGCAGAGCCGACGTCCCCGTGCAGCGGATCGTTGCGCACTGGTTCAATCTCCCTAACTGGCATGGCCCGGAGCGACTGACCTCAGCAACGGACGACGGCGGCCAGCGCTGGTGGTCCGGCCGGTGGGTGACCGAGGCCGGAGGCTGGCAGATCACCGTAGATGTCCGGCCTGACCACCAGCGGGTCTGGACCGATCTGCACAAGGCCGACGTGTACGTGATGACGCACGTGATGGAGTTGCGCCGGGCAGACGGGGTAGCCTTCACTCCCGATGAGGCAGAGCCGCTGCTGGCGGCGCTGCACATCGGCGTGTCCTTTGCCCTGGGCCGGTGGGCCGCCCCGATGCTTCCCGTCGGCGAGGACGCCGATGGGAAGATCGTGTGGGAAGACTGGCGTCCCCTTCACTGCGATCCAGCGCGGTTCCCGAGCCCGGGATGGTGGTACGAAAAAGATCACCAGGCCCTCGGCGACCTCGTGAGCCGCGTGGTCCCGGTGTTCGCTGATCCTGACAGGCGAGCGGTGTTGTGGTTCCAGATGATGTTCGCGATCATCTCGGCCAGCGACAAGGGGTTCGTCGAGCAGCGGGTGATGACCGGGGCTGCGGGCCCTGAACACATCATGTGGCAGACGCTGGTAGCCAGCAGCACCCTCACCGAGGATCAGTACAGGTCAATGGCCGCACATCAACTACTACGCAAGGTTCTGGCCGCGGCCAAGATCCCCGTCGACATCGACCCTGGTCTGCTCCCGGTCATTACCCAGTTCGCGGCAGACGAGCGCCAGCGTCGGGGCACTACCTTGGACGGTGCGCACGTGGTGACCCAGATCCGTAACCGGCTGGTGCATCCAACTGGTGATCAGGAGCGCGTCTACAGAAGAGATGGCCTGGTAGCGGAAGCCTGGCTGCTGACCCGGCACTACCTGGTGCTGTTGATCCTTCACTCGCTGGGGTACCGAGGCTTGTACCGGGACCTCAGGAGGACCAGCGGCTGGGCCGCTGACTGTAAGAACGTTCCCTGGGTTGGGCAATGACCTGTCTACGATCTCCGGCACTGGCGGTTTGGCGCGGCTGCACCGATAGTTTCCTGCTCGTGTAGAACTGGCTGTCCTTACCAGACGGCAGGTTCGAACTTGTGGCTGGCCGGGACCGGAAGGGCAACATCCGAAAACCGTCCTAGCCGTACCGTATTACACAATCTTCACCTCATGGACGCCGGCCATCCGTTGGCGACTGCCAGCTAGCCAACGATAAGCCCGCTCTCTGCCAGAATTGTGTGATGTCCGCCGACATGGACCTTGCGCTGCTGCGTCAGCTGGTCGGAGGCGTCGTCGCAAGCCTCGCACGTACACGCACAAGGAGCTGGGCGGGAAGTGCGTGGCTCTCGGCCTGCCGGAACCTCCGGGCGAGAGCGACGGTACCAAGCGCGAGCGCGTCGACCGCAGCTTCGCCGCCCTGCCGGACGCCGGTCTCCCGGTGGTGGCGGAGCGGATCCTGGTGAGCGAACTGCCGCTCCCGCTGGATGCCTCGACCCGCAACGCGATCCAGGACGTGCTGTGGGCCGGCCAGGGCGCGACTGAGGTACCCAAGAGGACCCGGCGCGAGATCGCCCGGGACCTCGATATCGCCGGCCTCGCATTCAATCCCGACCGGTTCATGGCCCTCCTGGATCGCCTGTGGGTGCTGGACACCCCGTTCGATCCCTGGACCGATGGCGCGTCGAGCCTGCGCGCGTGCATCGAGCGGCACGTGTTCCGCAACCCCGGCGACGGGTCCGCCGAGGACCTGTTCGAGCAGCTCGGCGCGTTCGAGGCCGGCGACGCCAGGTTCGGGAAGCTCCTTGAGGGACTGGCCTCCGCCGAGGTCATTCCCGATGAGCCGGCGCAGCGGCGCGTCGTCGGCACCGTCAACCCGCGCCTGCGCCCCGCCGGAGCCGAGCTGCGGGAGACCGGGACCGACGGGGGCTACCCGGTGTTCAGCGTCGTCTCGACTCAGGCCGCGCGGGCCCGGCGGCCCAAGAACCTTATCTTCGCCTCGCTCGCCAAGCCAGACATCCGGTTCGCCAATGCCGTCGACAACGACATCGAGATTGTCGGCAACGCTGACGAGGTCCTGGTCTACGACCGGCCCATCGGCGGCGGCGGCATCCGGTGGCGCGACCTGCAGGCATGGTGGAAGGAAACGCAGCGGATCACCGACGATGACGAGGCCAAAAGGTCGCTATACCAAAGGCTCGCCCGCAGCCTGCCCGGCAACTCGCCCCCGCAGCGGAGCCTGTTCGACCTCTACCATGAGATCCACGGCAGCGCCGTGCCCGACCTCCCGGCGCTCCTGCCCGAGATCTGGCTGCACTGGGACCACAAGACAGCCCAAGAACGCGGCCGTGATGCCCTGCTGAGGTTCCGCATGGACTTCCTCCTCCTGCTGCCCCGCGGCCAGCGGGTCGTCCTCGAAGTCGACGGATCCCACCACTTCACCAGCCCGGACGGGCGGCCGGACGCCGCCAGGTACGCAGACGGCGTGCGCGGTGACCGGGACCTCAAGCTCAGCGGGTATGAGGTATTCCGCTTCGGCGCCACCGAACTCCAAGATCGCGAATGCGTCCGCACCCTGCTTCGGCAGTTCTTCGCCGAGCTGTTCCGGCGGTTCGGCGTAACCCCAGGTGCCGACTGAGCTACTGCGGCTCAAGGAAGATGATCGCGGCGCGGATAAGGTCCCGCGCCGTGTCCCGGAAGGCCGACCAGGCTGTCCGCGAGGTCCGCCCCGGCCTCGATCACATGGTCTGTCGCTCCGGTCAGGGCAGCTGACCAGATGCAGGCCAGCGCCGCGGCTACCTCGCGCCCGTCACAGCGGCATCGGCTGCGGCTTGCGCGCGACCCCGGCCAGCACGTGGCCGTCTCGGTGCCGCATTACCGGCTCGGGCATCCACGCTCGCCAGGTCTGCGCCTCGGTGACTCCCGGCCCCACCAGGTCCAGCCCGGCGAAGAACGACTCGACGTCGGCGTGGGAGTGGTTGTGCCAGGCCGCAGCGGTGTACTCCGCCGACAGCCGCTTGCCGAGCGCCTCGTCGTCATAGCGCGCGCAGCTGATGGCCAGGCAACTGCCCGGCGCCATCCGGCGCGCGTATTCCGCGGTCACCGCCCGGGCGGCGTCCGCGTCGAGGAAGTGCAGGACGGCGCCGAGGATCACGCCCACGGGCTCTGCCAGGTCGATGACTGCCCGCAGCTCCGGGTGCGCCAGCACGGCCGCGGGGTCGCGCAGGTCCGCCTCGACGGCTGCCACGCCGTCGCTGGTGGCCATCAGCGCCCGGGCATGGGATAGCACCACGGGGGTCGATGTCGATGTAGGCGATCTGGGTCGAGGGGAGGACCGCCCGGGCGGTCTGGTGGACGGCCGGGGAAGCGGGGAGCCCGGCGCCTAGGTCGATGAACTGGCCGATCCCCTGACGGGCGGCCCAGGTGATGGCCTGGGTCACGAACGTCCGGTTCTCCCGGACCAGATGCCGCAGCGGCGGGTAGATCGCCAGCAGCCGCTGGGCCTCGGCCCGGTCGGCGGCGTAGTGGTCCTTGCCGCCCAGCCAGTAGTCATAGACCCGGGCCATGTTCGGCGTGCCGCTGTCAAACCCGATAATCACTGCGGGGACCCTGCTTGGCGGTCCTGCGCGTCCGGCGGGAAGATCTCCTCCAGTTCGTCGAGCAGGCCGCGCAGTGTGGAGCGCTCGATCTTCCGGCTACCTACCCACGCCCTGGGCAGGGCGCCCCGCAGCAAGATGACCACCTCCGGATGCGCGGTGCGGAACCGCTCCAGCCGCGGCACCTGGTCCTGTTCGTCCGGCACCAGCCACAGCGCGGCCCGGTCACCGGGCATCACTGCATCGCCTGCCAGTACGCCCGGATCTTCCTGGTCAGCGCGTCCGGCGTGTCGCCGGTGAGCACCTCCCCGGCGCTGCTGATCGCCGACCACTGGCCGCCCTCCGCGCCGAAGCCGTGATAGCCGTCGTAGGCCCACGCCCGCTCCAGCTCGGCCAGCGCGCTGGCCTCGTCCACGTCGAACACCTCACGCCGCTTCGCCCCGGCAGAACCGGCTGGTGCCGTTCGCATGCCCGTCACGCCCTCCTGGTCGCGTGTGCCTGTCATCTGACACTGACCCGGGGGTGCCGCCGACCGGAAGGAGATTGCCGGTAATTGCCCGGTTGATGCTGATATTGTCAGGTCACCGCAGGTAACAGCGCGGCCGTCAGCAGGGCAATCCCCGGCAATGCCTGTTGCGCGCGGCCCGGACGGGTTTTCATTGACCGTGATGCCTACGTCGTCGTCCAGCCTCCAGGCCGCCCGGCAGCGCCTGGGCGGCAAGCTCCGCGAGCTGCGCCTGGCCGCCGGGCTGTCCGGCCGCGCCTTCGCCGGCGCCGCAGGCTGCCAGGCATCCAAGGTCTCCCAGGTCGAGAAGGGCGTGCGGCCCTCCTCTGTGGCTGACGTGCGACTGTGGTGCCGGGTCTGCGGTGCTACCGCCGAGCAGGAGGCGGAGTTGCTCGCCGAGCAGGCCGCGGTGGCCCGGCTGTGGATCGCGTTCCGTGACCTGGGCCGCCAGACCGGCCTGAACGCCACGCAGAAGATGCTGTCCGGCGACATGTGGGAACGCGTGCACGTGTTCCGCACCTACCAGACCAAGGTCATTCCGGGCCTGCTCCAGACCGCCGCGTACATGACCGCGATCCTGACCAGCGTCCGGCGGGAACGCGGCGTCCAGGTCGATGACGTGGCCGAGGCTCTCGCTGAGCGGATCGGGCGGCAGGGCTACCTGCTCCAGCGTGACCGGCAGTTCCTGTTCGTCATCGAGGAGCCGGTCTTGTGGTTCCGGCCCTACGGGGCCGAGGTCCAGCGCGAGCAGCTCACCCACCTGCTGGACGTGATGAGGCTGCCGTCCGTGTCCCTGGGCATCATCCCGATGCGCGCCAGCCGGCGCGGCTACCGGCCCCGCGAGTCCTTCGACATCACCGACTCCGACCTGGTGAGCATCGAGCTGCTGTCCGGGTTCCTCTCGCTCACCCATCCCGGCGAGATCGCCGTCTACGTCACGGCGTGGGAGCAGCTGTATTCGATCGCCGTGCACGGCCAGAAGGCGCGGGCCTTGATCAGCGGCGCTCTGGCCGCTCTTGACGAGGCCACCGAGAACGGGTGACGCTCGCGGGGGAACCCCCGCACGATCCGAGGAGGCTCACGTGGCGGACTTCATCGGCGCCGACCCCGAGTCCAACGCCAGCGAATGCCCGGCGGTGTTCGTCGTCCCGGAGACCGGCGACTTCCTGTTCCGGGGCAAGACCGTCACCGACCCGGCGCTCATCACGGCACTGAGCGAGCACGTCGGCAAGGCCGAGGACGAATCCGACGTCTGGCTGCCGGCTCGCATGGCCCCGCTCATCCGGGACGCGCTCGACGGGTACGAGCGGGGCAGGCAAGGCCCGGGGCAGCACAGCTTCGCCGAGCTGCTGGCCGCCACGCAGGCATCGGTGATCCGCTTCGAGATGCGGGACTCCTACGACGAAGCCGAGAAAGGCTTCGCCGAGTGGAAGGCGACCGGCGGCACCGGGGCGTACGACTGGGGCGACCACCTCGACGTCATTCGCGCAGCGGTCGCACGCGGCGTCACGGTGCGCCGGGTCCGGGTGGTGTCGGAGCCGCTGTCGGAGTACCTGCGCTGGGAGCACGCCTGCACCGACGTCAACATCAAAGTCGGGGAGGACATTCGCTGGCTGCCCCGGACCGAGGCGGCCGACCTGCTGCTGCCGGGCGCGGACTGCTGGGTGTTCGACCACCGGGTCGTGCGGTGGAACTTCCAGCGCGGCGACGGCACCAACCCGCGTCACTACACGTTCAGCTCGGACCCCCGGACCGTCCGCGACATCATCGCCGCCTTCGAGATTGCCTGGCAGCGGGCGACGCCGCACGCGGAGTACAAGGCCGATTAGAGAACGGAGGCGGGCGCAGCCGCGTCGGCCTTGACCCAGCCTTGGGCAGCCAGCACAAGCTCTTCCACGCGTGTGCCGACGCATGCGATACGCCGCCGATCTCAGACCAGCGCGGCGTCGTCTTTGGGCCGCTCGTGCGCCCCTCATCAGCGCCAGCAGCCACCGGCTGACCTAGTCGACGAGCACGACGAAAGACCAGGCGTGATAGGTCCGGCACCCGGGCTCGGCGGCGATTTTGAGGGCGAACGTAGCCGTGCCAGCGGTGACATGCGATGACAGACGACTGCCGGGAACGCCGGACGCGGGTCGTGCGGTCACCGGGCCATCGAGAGGAGTCGGGGCTGGAGCATGGAACCAAAGGAACTTTACCGCCTGACCTGGGCGGCGCACGTTCCGTTGGTTCCGTCCCCCGTCGCAGGTTCCGATCTCCGGGTCAGGTGTTCCATGCGGCGAGCCGCGGGTCATGCGGGGCCACCGACGTCTTCGCCCAGATCAGGGGGCGGCAATTCCATCTGTTCCGTCCATTCCATATCCGCTGGCTGATTCTCCTGGCCGCCCGGAGGCTGCAAGGTCCAGCGCCGGTACCGGGGGGTGCGGGCACGATCGGGCGGGTCGACGACCCAGCTGAGCGCACGCAGCGCGGGCGCCGCGCGCGACAGCCTGCCGCCCATGCCCTGCGGGGTGGCCGGCCAGCCAGGCCAGCGCCGTGTCGATGCCCCGGTTCAGGGTGATCACCTGCTCGGCGGGGTCCGGCTTGGCCGCGGCCCTGGTGGCCGCGTTCCGCAGCGCCCGGCGCGCCTGCCGACGCAGGCTGACGCTGCGCCCAGACTTAAGTGGGTGGCCCCGGAAGTTCGTCGGGGGTCATGGTTCGGGTTCGTGTCCGAGTCCCGTGAGGTGGACGGTGCAGGCGGTGTCGAGTGCTTCTTGCGGGCTGCCGATGGGCAGCCCGGTGAGCAGGACAGCGTCT
>WNGL01001931.1_pt1 | contig 25286 bp, 23 predicted proteins | sample 5400591 | NCBI WGS metagenome assembly WNGL01 (sample SAMN13153377, study PRJNA577476) | soil metagenome | isolation source: 80 cm soil or saprolite under Garry oak tree replicate 1 | place: USA:California | collected 2016-06-15 | reverse complement strand
GGGCACAAAGCGTGCGCGCCGCATCGAGAAATAATGGTCACGGCCGCGGACCATGAATTCATGCGGCAGGCGCTCGAACTCGCCGGGCGCGGCCTCTATACGACGACACCCAATCCGCGCGTCGGTTGCGTCATAGTCAGGGACGGGACGATCGTCGGCGCGGGCTGGCATGAGAGCGCTGGGATGCCGCACGCGGAGGTCCTGGCAGTGAAAGCAGCCGGGGCGCGTGCGCGCGGCGCAACCCTCTACGTGAACCTGGAACCCTGCAGCCATCACGGCCGCACCCCGCCGTGCGCTGACGCGATCATCGATGCCGGCGTCGGACGCGTGGTGGCGGCGATTCAGGACCCGAATCCGCGGGTCGCAGGTGCGGGCTTCGCCAAGCTGCGCGCAGCAGGGATTGCGGTCGAACGCGGGCTGATGGAGGACGAGGCGCGCGAGCTCAACATGGGCTTCGTCGCCCGCATGACGCGCGGCCGGCCTTGGGTGCGCATGAAAATCGCGGCGAGCCTCGACGGGCGCACCGCGCTCGCGAGCGGCAAGAGCCAGTGGATCACCGGAGAAACAGCGCGGCAGGACGGGCATCGCTGGCGGGCGCGCGCCTGCGCGCTCCTGACTGGCTTCGGCACCGTCAGGGACGACGACCCGCGGCTCAACGTGCGCGGCGTCGATACGCCCAGGCAGCCGCTCAAGATCGTCGTCGATTCGAAATTCGAGACGTTCCCTTCCGCGCGCCTGCTGAAGGAAGGCAAGACGCTGGTCGTGGGCGCGGTGAACGAGGAAAGGAAAATCGCCGCGCTCAAGGCAGCGGGCGCCGAAGTGATCATCATCCCCAATGACCGCGGCAAAGTCGAACTGTTCGGGCTGATGCAAGAACTGGGTCGGCGCGAGTTGAACGAGATTCACGTCGAGGCGGGCACGAAACTCAACGGCTCGCTCTTACAGGCGGGCGTGGTGGACGAGCTCCTCGTCTATCTCGCGCCGAGCGTGATCGGCGATTCGGGGCGGGGAATGTTCCATTTGCCGGAGATCACCGAGCTGTCGCGGGCGAGGGCACTGAGGATCCGCGAGGTCGAAAGGGTCGGCGCAGACCTGCGCATCCTGGCGCGTATCTGAAGGAGCGAAGAGTTATTTCTCGCCCTTGAACGCGCGCTTGAATTCCTGGGCGCCTTCCTTGGCCGCGCCGCCCACGGCCTGGCCGGTTTTCTTCGCTTCGTGGCCGACTTCCTTGCCGGCTTTTTTCGCACCTTGCCAAACCTCTCGCGCGGCCGACCCGACCGCCCGGCCCGCCTTGCGCGCGTCCTCTTTGACGCTTTCTTCCTTGGCGCTGGAAATGCCCGCGACGAAAAGAGCCGCCGTGGCCGCGCAGGTCGTAATGCAGTACCGGAGCTTCATGCCCGACTCCCCGAACGATTCGCCTCCGCAGAATGATACGTGGTTGCAAAGCCAAGTAGAATCCGGCTCTGTCTGATTGCAATAGACTGTTATCTCGGGAAAATGTTCAGCGGAATCGTCGCCGCGACGGGGTGGATCAGGAAAGCGGAACGGCGCAAGGCCGGCCTACGCCTCACGGTGGACGCCGGTGCGCTGCCTCTTCGCGATGTCGCCATCGGCGACAGCATCGCCGTGAACGGCGTATGCCTCACCGTGGTCGCGCGTGCGCGAAAGGGCTTCGGCGTGGACGTGTCCCGTGAGACCCTGCGCTGTACCGCGGGGCTCGACGAGCCGGGCGAAATCAACCTCGAGAAGGCACTGCGGATGTCCGACCGGCTCGGCGGCCATCTCGTTTCCGGGCATGTGGACGGGGTCGGCAAAGTCACGCACTTGAGGCGGGCGGGAGCGGATCGTCTTCTTCGGGTACGCGTGCCGCGCGGGCTCGCGCGCTACATCGCGCGCAAGGGCTCGATCGCGGTGCACGGCGTGAGCCTGACGGTGAACGCGGTGCTCGGCTCCGAATTCGAGGTCAACCTGATTCCGCACACGCTCGCCGTGACCACGCTCAAGCGCCTTCGGGCGGGTGACCGCGTCAACCTGGAAGTGGACCCTCTCGCGCGCTACGCCGAGCGCCTGCTCCGTCGCAAATAGGCGGGTGGCGAGAGCGCCGCGACCGCACTCCTGATGGCATTTTCCCCGGCCGAGATCGAGCAGCGCCGCGCGCTCGTGCCGCGTCCCGAGTTTCCGCCCGAGCTGCCGATCTGCGCGAGGCGCGAGGAGATCGCGAAGGCCATCTCCTCGCATCAGGTCGTCATCGTGTGCGGTGAAACCGGCTCGGGCAAGAGCACGCAGCTGCCCAAGATCTGCCTCGATCTGGGCCGAGGGATCGAGGGACTCATAGGGCATACCCAGCCGCGCAGGATCGCAGCGCGCGCCACCGCTTCGCGCATCGCCCGGGAGCTGAAGACCGAGCTTGGAGGCGCGGTCGGCTACAAGATCCGCTTCACCGACAAAGTGGGCCCGCGCTCCTACATCAAGATCATGACGGACGGCATCCTGCTCGCCGAGACGCAAGGGGACCGCGAGCTCCGCCGATACGACACGCTCATCATCGACGAGGCGCACGAGCGCAGCCTCAACATCGACTTCCTGCTCGGCTACGTCAAGCAGCTCCTCCAAGGTAAGGAAAATAGGCGGCCGGATCTCAAGCTCGTCATTACCTCGGCGACCATCGATGCCGAGCGGTTCTCGAAGCACTTCGATGGCGCTCCCATCATCGAGGTTTCCGGGCGGCTCTACCCTGTGGAGGTCCGTTACCACCCGGTCGAGTCGGAGGACGAAGACTACGACCTCAACGAAGCAATCAGCGACGCGGCGGACGAATTGGCGCGCCAGGGCGAGGGCGACGTCCTCGTGTTCCTCCCGGGCGAGCGTGAGATCCGGGAGGCGGCGGAGACCTTGCGCAAACACCACCCGCCTCATACGGAGATCCTGCCCCTGTTCGCGCGGCTCTCGGCCGAGGAGCAGGAGCGCATATTCAAGCCGCACGCCGACCGGCGCATCGTGCTCGCGACCAACGTCGCAGAGACCTCGCTCACCGTGCCGGGAGTCCGCTATGTCGTCGACGCCGGTCTCGCGCGCGTCAAGCGCTACAGCTACCGCAACAAGGTCGAGCAGCTGCGCGTGGAGAACGTTTCCCAGGCCTCGGCGAAGCAGCGCGCAGGCCGCTGCGGCCGGGTCGCGAGCGGGATCTGCGTCCGGCTCTACGCGGAGGAGGAATTCAAGTCGCGCCCGGCGTTCACCGATCCGGAAGTGCTGCGCTCGTCGCTTGCCAACGTCATCCTGCGAATGAAATCCCTCGGCCTGGGCAGGGTCGAGGAGTTTCCCTTCATCGATCCGCCTGCGTCCAAGGCGATCCAGGACGGGTACGCGCTGCTCGCCGAGCTGGGCGCGGTAGACGAAGCCAACGAGCTGACAGAAATCGGAAAGCAGCTTGCGAGGCTGCCCGTCGACCCGCGCATTGGCCGCATGGTTCTCGCGGCGAAATCGGAGAACGCGCTGCGCGAGGTGCTCGTCATCGCCGCGGGACTCTCGGTGCAGGACCCTCGCCAGAGGCCGAGCGAGCGCGCTGCCGCCGCCGACGAGGCGCAGAAACGCTTCGACGACGAGAAGTCGGATTTCCTTTCCTGGATCAAGCTCTGGAATTTCTTCGAGGAAGCGCTCGCGCACAGGAAATCCAGCCGCAAGCTGCACGAGGCCTGCCGCGAGCATTTCCTCTCCTTCAACCGCATGCAGGAGTGGCGCGACATCCACGGGCAATTGAAGGAGCTGGTCGTCGAGCTCGGCTGGCGCATTTCCGAAACGCCCGCCACCTATCAGCAAGTCCATCGGGCGCTACTCGCCGGCCTGCTCGGCAACGTCGGCACGAAGACCGAGGAAGGAAATTATCTCGGCGCCCGCGGCATCCGCTTCTGGGTTCACCCCGGCTCGGGCGTGGGAAGGAAGGCCGGACGCTGGGTGATGGCGGCAGAGCTGACCGAGACCACGCGGCTGTACGCGCGCTGCGTCGCCACCCTCGAGACCGAGTGGCTGGAGTCGGTCGGCGCGCACCTCGTCAAGCGGCACCAGTACGAGCCGCACTGGGAGAAGCAGCCGGCGCGCGTCGCCGCGTTCGAGCGTGGCACGCTCTACGGACTGCTGTTGTATGCAAAGCGGCGCATGCACTACGGGCCCATGGACCCGGTCGAATCGCGGAAGATATTCATCCGCCAGGCGCTGGTCGAGGGCGACTACGACACGCGTGCGCCGTTCTTTCTGCACAACCGCAGGCTCGTCCGGGAGATCGAGCAGCTCGAGCACAAGTCACGCCGGCCCGACGTGCTTGTGGACGACGAGCTGATCTGCGCGTTCTACGAGAGCCTCGTTCCCGAAGGCATCCACAACGGTGCGGATTTCGACCGCTGGCGCCGCGAAGCGGAAAGCGCGAACCCGAAGCTTTTGTTCCTCAAGCGCGAGGACCTGATGCGCCACGAGGCGGCGGGGATCACGACAGTGCAGTTTCCGCACTGGCTGGAGATGGCGGGACGCAGCTTCGCGCTCGATTACCATCACGAGCCCGGCTCGCCGCGCGACGGCGTAACGCTCACTGTGCCCCTTCTCGCGCTGAATCAGGTCGATGCGGCGCGGTGCGACTGGCTCGTGCCCGGGCTCGCGCGCGAGAAGGTCACGCGGCTCGCCAAGTCGCTGCCGCAGAAGCTCCGCCACCAGCTCGGTCCGCTGCAGGAGTTCGTCGACTCATTCCTGCGAGCGAACGAGCACGCGGATGCGCCGCCTGCGCAGGCCATCGCCCGCTACGCGCGCCGCGAGCTCAACCTCGCCGTTCCGCTCGATGCCTTCCGGCCGGAGACGCTCCCCGCGCACCTGTGGATGAATTTCCGCATCGTCGACGAGCACGGGCGGCAGCTCGCGTCGGGACGCAACCTCGCCCAGCTGCGCGCCGAGCTCGGCCAGAAGGCCGGAGAACAGTTCGCCGAGCTTGCGCGCTCGGATGCGCCGGCAGCGAAGGTCACCGCCTGGGATTTCGGGGATCTCGAGGAGGTGATGGAAGTCCGGCACGGATCCCAGACGCTCATCGGATATCCGGGTCTGGCAGACCACGAAGATTCCGTCAGCCTCGAGGTCTTCGATTCCGCGGAGAAGGCCCGCGAAGCGCATCGCGCAGGGCTGCGCAGGCTGTTCAGGCTGCAGTTGAAGGAGCAGGCTCGCCACATCGAGAAGAATCTACCCGGGTCGCCGGCGATGCCGCTTCAGTTCGCCGTTTTCGGCGAGGTCGCCGATCTGAAGGACCAGCTGCTTGCCGCGGCTTTCGATCGTGCCTGCATGCAGGAGCCTTGGCCGCGCTCGCGCGCCGAGTTTGAGCGGCGCCGCGACGAAGCGCGCTCGCGCGTTACGCTCCTTGCGCGGGAAATCGCGCGGCTCGCAGGAATAATTCTCGCCGAGCATGCAGGGCTGCAGAAAAAGCTGCAGCAGGCGTCCAAGGCGTTTCCCGAGCCCTGCCGCGACATCCAGGAGAGCACGGCCCGACTTCTCTCCAAGCGGTTCATCGAGCAGACGCCCTACGAGCGGCTGCAGCACTTCCCGCGCTACCTGAAGGCCGCGGGCCTGCGGCTCGACAAGCTGAGAGTCGATCCCGGCCGCGACGTCCGTCTCGCCGCGGAATTCGCGCCACTGTGCGCGCAATGGCTACGAGAATACGCCAAGCAAGTGAAATCGGGCAGCAGCGATCCTCAGCTCGAGCAGTTTCGCTGGCTGCTGGAGGAGCTGCGCGTACAGCTTTTCGCCCAAGAGCTGAAGACCTCCGCGCCGGTTTCGGTGAAGCGGCTGTCGAAGATGTGGCAAACTATTCAGCGCTGAGTTTCAGCGCTTCGGACGGTCCATATGAACGCGATACTCAATGCCCTCGCGCGGGCGTTTCTGAGTCTGCTGCATCCAAGGATGCTCTGGCTCATGGTATGGCCGGTGATCGTCGCGCTTGTCCTATGGGTGACGCTCGCCGTGCTTTACTGGGGCGAGGCTGCGCAGTGGATCGCCGCACAGCTGCACCAGTGGCCGGCGTACGAATGGGCGGTCTCGATCTGGCCCCTCAAGCTCGTTGCCGCATGGTTCGGCTGGATCCTTCTGCTGCTGTTGTTCGTGCCCGCAGTTCTGATCACCGCGGTGCTGATCATCAGCATCGTTTCCATGCCCGCGATGGCCGCTCATGTCGGCGGGCGCGACTACCCGGGGCTCGTCCGCCGGAGGGGGGGCACGTTCGCCGGCAGCCTCTGGAACGCCTTCGCCGCGCTCATGCTGTTTGCGTTGCTCTTTGCGGCCAGCTTGCCGCTATGGCTGCTTCCGCCGCTGTGGCCGGTGTTACCCATGGCTCTGTTCGGCTATTTCAACCAGCGAGTGTTCCGCTACGACGCTCTCGCGGAGCACGCGACCGCCGCCGAGATCGCCGAGATCGTCCGCCGCCATCGGGGCGAGCTGTTTCTGCTGGGCGTCGCGCTCGCGCTCATCGGGCATGTGCCCGTTCTCGGGCTCTTGATGCCCGTGTACGGCGGGCTCGCTTTCATCCATTACGGCCTCGAGCGCCTTGGTGAGCTGCGCAGCGAGCCGATCGAGGGGGCGGCGGCGCGGGTCTGAGATGGGAACCGGGGCGATCATTATCGGCGACGAGATCATTCGCGGGAAGCGCGAGGATAAGCACTTCGCCAAGCTGATCGAGATCCTTCGCGCGCGCGGAATGAGGCTCGACTGGTGCAATTATCTCGGCGACCGGCCCGACCTGATCACCGCCACGCTCAGGCGCACGATGGCGTCAGGAGATATCGTCTTCACCTTCGGCGGCATCGGCGCGACACCCGACGATCATACCCGGCATTGCGCCGCAGACGCTGCGGGAGTGGAGCTGGCGTTGCATCCCGATGCGGAAGCGGCGATCCGCTCGCGCACCGACATGCAAATCACGCCGCAGCGCCTCAAGATGGGCGAATTCCCGCGCGGGGCGAGGATCATTCCCAATCCGTACAATCGCATCCCGGGGTTCTCGCTCGTGGATCACCATTTCGTGCCGGGTTTCCCGGTGATGGCTTGGCCCATGATCGAGTGGGTGCTCGACCAAGGCTACGCGCATCTGTTTCACCGTACGCCGGAAGCCGAGGCTTCCGTCATCGTCTACGACCTAGCGGAATCTATCGTCACGCCGCTGATGATAGAAGTGGAACAACGCTACCGCGGCTTGAAGTCGTTCAGCCTGCCCAGTATGGGCGAGGCGGGCGTGCGCCGTCATATCGAACTCGGGGTGCGGGGAGCACCGGAAGAAGTGACGCCAGCTATCGAGCAGATGAAGCTGGGGGTCGTCGCGCTCGGCGGGAGGTGGGAAGAAAAGCGTCAGTAAAACCGGGGACAGACCACGTTTTTCCCGTCGCCGGCTCGACGAAAAACGTGGTCTGTCCCCGGTTTTACGTATAAACAAAAAGCCCTGGCTTGCGCCAGGGCTTTAGGGCGCCCACAGAGAGGAGGAGGAGGGAGGGCTGTGGGCCGCGAAACCTGCAAATTACGCTGTCGCGCGCTTCTTCGGGGTTTCCCTGGTGGGCGTCGCAGCCGCGGCGAAGTTCGCCTCGGCGATCTCGGTGGCCTGCTTTGCGACCTTGTTGAAGCTGTAATAGGCGGTGTTGGCTGCGGCGAGCGCAGACTTCACGGCTTGGACGGCGACGTCGGATCCGGCTGGCGCGTTCTTCGAGACCTTGTCGAGAAGACCGACCAGGTTCTTGTTAAACTCGGCGGCTTGCGCTTCGAGGAACTTGGCCAATTCGCCGTTCGTCTGGGCGGCAACTTCGTGTACGCTGCGCGAGTAGGCGATGGCTTTTTCCATCGTCGGCTGGGTTGCCGCGGCACTCAGGGTGAGGTATTCCTGGGGGTCTTTGGCGTTGAGCAGCGCCTTGGCGTGGCCGACGCCTTCCTCAAATGCGGCCTTGGCGGCGTTGAAATACAGCGCGGATAGGCGCTCGAAAGCGGCGAACTGCGTGTGCGCGAGGCCCAGGATGGCCTCGACGCCAGCCTTGTTCGTGCTGGCGATTTGTTCGGGCGTGAAGTTCATGATCATCTCCGTTGGAAAAAAGACTGCGTTGAGCTGAAAATGCGTGCGGCAAGTTTCGCAGTGCCCTGGTACCGTTCCGGTCTTATTGCACTGCAACATAGAGGATTTTACAAGGATAACAATCGATGTCAAGAATAATTTGTGCGCCGCAATAGACTTCCAGGAAAAATGAAAGGAAAGTCCATATAAATAAAGCGTTACATCGGAATCATCGCCGTGGAAGTCAGTGAACACCTACCTCCAACTCTTTGTTTTTAAATGATCCGCGCCTTTTCCGGTGGGCGGGAAGGGAGCGAATCGTGAGCACGCGCACCTATGCACCGCCGTCATCGATCCTGACCCTGCTCGTTCTGCTCGCGCTCGGCTGGGGGGTCAACTGGCCGATCATGAAGGTGGTGATGGCCGAAATGCCGCCGCTGCATTTCCGCGTGCTGTGTCTTGCGGTCGGGGCGGCGGGCCTTTTCGCGATTGCGCGGGCGAACCGGTTGCCGATCCGCGTCCCCTCAGGAGCCTGGCCGAGGCTGATCGTGATCACGCTTTTCAACGTGGCTGCTTGGAATGTTCTCGCGGTCTACGGCGTCACGTTCATGGAGTCCGGGCGTGCCGCGATCCTCGCGTATACGTTTCCCGTGTGGGGCGTGCTGCTCGGAGTGTGGATCCTGCGCGAGCCGGTGACCGGGAGCCGGCTCGCGGGGGTGGTTCTGGGCGTCCTCGGGATGCTGGTGCTTCTCGGGGACGAGATCCACGCTGTCGGGCGCTCGCCGACCGGGGCGGTGCTGCTCATCGCCTCGGCGATCAGCTGGGCGGTTAGCACCGTCATCATGAAGCGCTGGCCGGTCGACCTGCCGACTACTTCCTTTACCGGCTGGCAGATGCTGCTCGCCCTCGCGCCGATTCTCTCGGGCGCCTTGCTGTTCGAGGAGGGGAGCTTTTCGCCGCTCGCGCTCTCGACTTGGCCCTTCTGGGGGCTCGTCTACAACGCGCTCGTCAGCTCGATCTTCTGCAACTGGGCGTGGATCAAGATCGCGACCCACGCCCCGATCAGCGTTTCCTCGCTGTCCACGTTGATGATCCCGATCGTGGGCGTGTTCAGCGGCATGCTGCTGTTGGGCGAACATCCGCAGTGGAGCGATCTGGCCGCGCTCGTCTTGGTCGTCGCTGCCCTGGCGGTCGTGCTCCTGCCGCAGAGCCAGGCCTAGCCCGGCTCGTTCAGCCCGCGTCGCCTTCGCGGATGCTGCGTCGAGTCGGGATTCTTTCGGTGCGCCAGTTCGCCAGCGCCCAGCTCCAGATCTCCGGAATGCTCGCCTCCGCGAGCCCCGCCGGCGGCTCCTGACCAAGAAAGCGCAAGGCTTGCCAAAGCCGACCCGGGGCCTCCGAGACGGTCAAAGGAGCGGCACGCGTCTGCTTGCTGAGCTTTTCGCCAGTCTGGTTCATCGCAACCGGAAGATGCATGTATCGCGGCGTCGGGAGACCCAACAAGCGCTGCAACAGGATCTGCCGCGCAGTAGAGGCGAGCAAATCGGCGCCGCGCACCACATCGGTGATGCTCTGCTCGAAATCATCCACCACCACTGCGAGCTGGTAGGCGAAAAGGCCGTCCGCGCGCCGCACGATGAAGTCGCCGACTTCCCAAGCCAGGTGCTGCTCGATCCTGCCTTGAAGCAGGTCTTCAAACGCGATCACCGCGTTGTCGACGCGCACGCGCATCGCTCGAGCCGGGCGTCCCGGCGATAGCCCCTTGCGGCAGGTGCCGGGGTAGATGGATTCGCTCGCCGCGGATACGGTTGAATCGGAAATTTCCCTCCGTGTGCAGGCACAGGGAAACACCGCATACTTATGCTCGAGACGTTTCAGCGCGGCTCCATAAGCTGCGTCGCGACGGCTCTGGAATACGACTGTTCCGTCCCATTCGAACCCATACGCCTCGAGCATCCTGAGAATCGCATTGGAAGCCCCCCGGGCCTCGCGCGGACGATCGAGATCCTCCATGCGCACCAGCCATCTGCCCCTGTTCCAGCGCGCCTCGAGGTAGCTGCCGACCGCGGCGACGAGCGACCCGAAATGCAGCGCACCGGTCGGGGAGGGAGCAAAGCGCCCTCGATAGGGTCTCGTCGAGTCATGCATAATCTGGACGAAAATCATATCAGCGTTTCCGGGCGAGCCGAAAATTCATGACCAATCCCCATCGCGTCGTTATCGTCGGAGGCGGCGCCGGGGGGCTCGAGCTGGCGACCCGGGCAGGGGACCGCCTTGGGCGCAGAGGACGCGCCACCGTCACCCTCGTCGACAAGAACGAGACCCACCTCTGGAAACCCCTCTTGCACGAGGTCGCCGCCGGAAGCATGGATATTCACGCGCACCAGCTCGACTACCTCGCGCAGGCGCGCTGGCACCACTTCACCTTCTGCTGTGGCGCATTGGAGAGGGTCGACCGAAAGCGCCGCGAGATCGCGGTGGCGCCTACGGTGGATGAGCGCGGCGTCGAAGTCATCCCGCGCCGCACCCTGAGCTACGATACGCTGGTGATCGCAATCGGCAGCGTCGCGAACACTTTCGGCGTCCCCGGGGTCGAGGAGCACGCCTACGCGCTGGAGTCCGCTGCCGAAGCCGACCGCTTCCACCGGCGCCTGATCAACGCTTGCATTCAAGCCAACTATCGGCCCGGCAACGCGCGGGGCCAGCTGCGCGTGGTGATCATAGGCGCAGGAGCGACCGGCGTCGAGCTTGCCGCCGAGCTGCGCAACACCACGCGCGTGCTCGCCGCATACGGGCTCCAAAACATCGACCCGGAGCGGTTCCTTCATATTACCCTCCTCAACGCCGACCCTCGAATCCTGCCGATGCTCCCTGAGCGTATTGCCAATGCCGTGACCGTGGCCCTCGAAGACTTGGGCGTGTGTGTCCGGTGCTCCGAGCAAGCCATCGAGATCACGGCGAGGGAGGTGAAGACCAAAAGCGGCAAGGTCTACCCCGCGGACCTTGCGGTCTGGGCGGCGGGAATCAAAGGGGCAGATCTCCTCAGGAATCTCGACGGCCTCGAAACCAACCACATCAACCAGCTCGTCGTCCAGCCTACGTTGCAGACGACGCGCGATCCGGACATTTTCGCTCTGGGCGACTGCTCGGCGCTCCCGCGCGAAGGCAAGGCACCGCCCGTGCCGCCGGCCGCGCAGGCGGCGCACCAGCAGGCATCCCACCTTCTCGGGTCGATCGCGCTGCGCATACGCGGGCGGCCGCCCGCAGCCTTCCGCTACCGCGACTTCGGTTCTCTCGTGTCGCTCGGCCAATACAGCACGATCGGTTCGCTGATGGGTTTTCTCTCAGGCAAGAGCTACCGCGTCGAGGGCTGGTTCGCGCGGCTGATGTACCTGTCGCTGTACAAGATGCACCTGTACGCGCTCCACGGTCCTGTCGGCGTCGCGCTCGATACCTTGGCGCGACTCCTCAAACGCGGCACCGAGCCGAGCGTCAAGCTGCATTGAGGGTCAGTTCCATCATGAAGATCGTGCTCGGCGTCGCCATCGGCGCGCCGCTGTTCATGTGGCTTTTCCAGGAGCGGATGCTGTTCTTCCCGCGTCAGCTGGAATTTCGCCCTGCACCGCGCCCGAACGTCGAAGAGGTAAGCATCGTCGCTGCGGATGGCGTCAAGCTCCGCGGCTGGCTGGTGAAGGGCGACGGTGCGCGCCCGCCGCTCGTCATCTACTTCGGCGGCAACGCGGAGGAAGTTTCATGGCTTGCGGACCTTGCGGACCATTTTGCCGGCTGGTCCCTGCTGCTCGTGAACTATCGCGGCTACGGGGAGAGCGAAGGCAAACCCGGGGAAAAGGAGCTCCTTGAGGACGGACTCGTGATCCACGACTACGCAAAGCGGCGTCCGGAGGTGAATTCCGAACGCATCGTCGCGATGGGCCGCAGTTTGGGCAGCGGGGTTGCGGTTCACCTGGCGGCGCACCGCTTCCTGCGGGGTGTCATACTCGTGTCGCCGTATGACAGTATCGTCGAAGTGGCAAAGCGCCACTACCCTTTTCTGCCGGTGTCACTCATGCTCCGGCATCGCTTCGACTCACTCCCACTTGCATCCCGGATCGAGGCGCCGCTGCTGTGCCTTGTCGCGACTGAAGACCGTGTCATCCCGGTCGCGCACTCGCGCACTTTGTTCGAGGCCTGGCGCGGGGCGAAGACCTGGCATGAAGTTCCGCGCTCGGACCACGACAGCATCTCCGCTGAGCCCGGATACTGGCGCTCGATCTCGGATTTTCTGAAAGTGCTGCGCTAGGGTACGCAAACGCCCCTGTTATAATCGCGGCTTCCGACAGATTCCGGAGAGCCTCGCATGGCAACGATCGCGTTGACCCAAGACAATTTCGAGCAAGTCGTGAACGGTAACGACATGGTCCTCGTCGATTTCTGGGCACCATGGTGCGGGCCGTGCAAGGGCTTCGCGCCGGTATTCGAGGCTAGTTCGGAAAAGCACACCGACATCGTGTTTGGAAAAGTGAATACCGACGATGAGCAGGACCTGGCCGCGTCGTTCAATATCCGCTCGATCCCGACCCTGATGCTTTTCCGCGAGAAGATAATTCTCTACTCTCAGGCGGGCGCGCTTCCGGGTTCGGCGCTCGAGCAGGTCATCACCCAAGGCAGGGATCTCGACATGGCGATGGTGCATAAGGAAATTGCCGAACGCGAGGCGGGCGCGCAGCAGGCCTCCATCGAGGGAAAATAAAAAAGGCAGGGGCGTTCCCTGCCTTTTTCTATGGATAGAGAGGCTTACTTCTTCATCTCGTCCTTCTTCGCGGCCTTCTTCGCTGCCTTCTTATCGCCTTTCTTCATTCCGTCTTTTTTCATTCCATCCTTTTTCATTTCGTCTTTCTTCATCGGCTGCGCGCCGGCGTGGGACGCCGCCACAGCAAAACCACTTGACACCGCGAAGACCGCGGCCACCAACAGCGACATGAGCTTCTTCATTCAATGTCTCCTCTCTCTGAGCGTTATTAGAATGATCCGGTCGCCGGAAGCCGGTCAACCGCCGGGTATCCTAGCATGTATCATTGAAAGCGCGAAGGATTCGCCAGATAAGCGCCGGACTGCGCGCCGGGCCCCCCCGGCTCCGCTACCGCTTGCACGGATTGGCAAGTGAACCCGGGCGTCGCCTACGCCCTGCTGGGCGCGGTCCTCTTCGGGGCGAGCACCCCGATCGCCAAACTCCTCGTCGGAGAAATCGGGCCGGTCATGCTTGCCGGCCTTCTCTACGCGGGGTCGGGAGTGGGGCTTGGCCTTTGGCTTGCCGTGCGCGGCTTGCTTTGGCGGACGGCTGAGCGGCCCCGATTCGCGCTAGGTGACTACAAGTGGCTCGCCGGCGCCGTGATTTCGGGCGGCGTTGTCGGCCCTGCGCTTCTGATGCTCGCCCTTGCTGCGAGCTCCGCCTCGTCGGTGTCGCTGCTTTTGAACCTCGAAAGCGTGTTCACCGCCCTCCTGGCTTGGTTCGTGTTTCGAGAGAATTTCGACCGACGCTTGGTGCTGGGGATGTCTCTGATCGTCTGCGGCGGCGCGGTGCTCGGCTGGCGAACGGGGGAGGTCGCGACCTCGTGGCCCGCACTCGCGGTGGCGGGTGCCTGCTTGTGCTGGGCGCTCGACAACAACCTCACGCGCAGGATTTCCGCCGGGGACTCGGTCAAGATCGCGGGCATCAAAGGTCTGGCGGCCGGAACGGTGAACCTTTGCGTGGCGGCGGGCTTCGGAGCGGCCCTGCCGGCACGGGAGGTCGCCGCTGCCGCCGCCCTGGTCGGCCTGCTCGGCTATGGAGTCAGCCTTGCTCTTTTCGTGGTGGCGTTGCGGCAGCTCGGCACTGCGCGGACCGGCGCTTATTTTTCGACCGCCCCTTTTATCGGGGCAGGCGCGTCTTTTGCATTGCTCGGTGAGGCGCCGGATACGTTTTTCTGGGCAGCAGCGGTATTGATGGCGGTCGGCGTGGGGCTGCATCTCACCGAACGCCACCGCCACCTGCACCGGCACGAGGCGCTGACGCACACTCACCCCCATACTCATGACGAGCATCATCGCCATGAGCACGATTTTGCGTGGGACGGCGCCGAGCCCCACTCGCACGCTCACGAACACGATCTCCTCAGCCACAGCCATGTGCACTTTCCGGACATTCATCATCGGCACAGTCACTGACGGGTTGCGCGCTCTCGCGATGGCGTCGTTTGCGGCCGGCGCGTGCGCCGCGCCCTACGTGCCGAAGGACGACACAACGGTGCTCGAGCGATTGCCCGTGAGGCCGGGCGATCCGGTCGCTCGCGAGCTGCGCCAGTTGCGCGCGGAGCTGACTGCTAATCCGCGCAAACGGGAAACGGCAGTCCGCCTCGCCGAGCGCTATTTCGCGCTTGCCACCTCGGAAGGGGACCCTCGGTACGTAGGCTACGCGCAGGCGGCGCTCAAACCTTGGTGGGACCTGCCTGCCCCGCCGCTGGATGTTCTCGTGATGCGCGCGATCCTCAAGCAGTACAGCCACGATTTCTCCGGCGCAATGCGGGACCTCGACACCGCGACGCTGGAAGACTCCAAGAATGCCCGCGCCTGGTCCTGGCGCGCCGCCATACACATGGTGCAGGCGGATTACGCGCGGGCACGGGAAGATTGTGTGGCTCTGCAGAAGGTCGAATCCGAGCTCTACGCCGTCGGCTGCACGGCCTACCTCGACGGCACCACGGGCAAGGCGGCCGCGGCGCATCGCGACCTCTCCGCGGTGTTTGGCAGGAATGCGGACGCTCCGCCCGAAGTGAAGGTCTGGGTGCTGACGCGCCTTGCCGAGATGTCGCTGCGACAGGGCGACCTGAAGCAGGCCGAGGAGCATTTCCGCGCAGCGTATTTTGAACCGATCAACGACCAGTTTCTGCTCGCGGCCTACGCGGACTTTCTGCTCGACCAGGGACGCCCCGACGAAGTCATCCCGCTGCTCGTCGACTGGGTTAAATCGGACATCCTGCTCCTTCGCCTCGCGCTCGCCGAACAGGCGCTGAAAGCGCCGAAGGCGCGAGAACACATCGAGGCGCTCAGGTCCCGGTTCGACGCCGCGGCGTTGCGCGGAGACAAGCTGCATCAGCAGGAGGAGGCGCGCTTCAACCTCCACCTTCTTGGCAACAAGGAAAAAGCCCTCGCGCTGGCGAGGGAAAATTGGAAACTGCAGCGCGAGCCGCGTGATGCGCGCATCCTGCTCGAGGCGGCGCTCGCGATGAAGGACCCGGCGGCTGCGCAGGATGCGCTCGGCTGGCTCGAGCGCTCGGGGCATGAGGATCCGGGTCTGCGCCGCACGGCGGAAAAGCTGAAAGCGCTCAAGCGATGAAAGCGCTGCCAGCGGCACTCCTACTGTTGGTCGCCTCCTCTGCGCTCGCGCACAAGCCCAGCGACAGCTATCTTGCGATCAGCGTTGAAGGCGCGAACGTCGCCGGACAGTGGGACATCGCGCTGCGTGACCTCGATTTTGCGATCGGGCTGGACGACAGCGGAGACGGCGATATCACCTGGGGCGAAGTGCGAGCCCATCAGGCGGATATCAGCGCCTATGCTCTCGCGAGATTGAAGCTGCGCTCCGGGGACGCCGACTGCCCCGCCCACGCGACCGAATTTCTCGTCGACGACCACAGCGACGGCGCCTATTCGGTGATGCGTTTTGCGGCCACGTGTCCCCAGGAGGTGACCACGCTCGAGATCACCTACAGCCTCTTCGCCGACCTCGATCCGCAGCACAGAGGATTGCTGAGGCTCGAACACGGCGTAGCCACGCGCACCGCAATCTTCGGCCCCGAGCGCTCGACTCAGGCATTCGAGCTCGCCAAGATCTCGGCGTTGACGCAGTTCCTCGACTACGGCCGCGAGGGGGTATGGCACATCTGGATCGGCTTCGACCATATCTTGTTCCTGCTGTCGCTGCTCCTGCCTGCGGTGCTCGTGTTCGAAGGGGGCCGCTGGCACGCGGTCACGCGGTTTCCCCCGGCTTTCTGGGACGTGTTCAAGATCGTCACTTCGTTCACGGTGGCGCATTCGATCACGCTCAGCCTCGCGGCGCTGGGGGTGATTTCGCTGCCCTCCCGTCTGGTGGAGTCGGCGATCGCGACCTCGGTCGTCCTCGCCGCGCTGAACAACGTATTTCCCCTCGTGCATGGACGGCGTTGGATGGTCGCTTTCGCCTTCGGGCTGATCCACGGCTTCGGCTTTGCCAGCGTACTGAGAGACCTCGGGTTGCCGCAGGGTGCGCTGCTCATCGCGCTGGTCGGCTTCAATCTCGGCGTGGAAGTGGGTCAGCTCGCGATCGTGAGCGCGTTCCTGCCGGTCGCTTACGCGCTGAGGGCAAGCTGGTTCTATCGGCGCCTGGTTTTCGTCGGGGGGTCCATCGCGATCGCCGCCGTCGCTGGAACCTGGCTCATCGAGCGGGCGTTCAACATGAAGATCATCAGCCCTTGATGAATTGCGCGTGCAACCCCACATTCGATCGGCACGAGAGCCCGCAATGATCGAAATCCGCAAAAGCAAGGACCGCGGCCGCGCCGACCACGGCTGGTTGCGCTCCTATCACACCTTCTCCTTCGCCGATTACTACGACGCAGAGCACACGGGATTCGGCCATCTCAGGGTCATCAACGAGGACCGAATTCAGCCGGGTACGGGGTTCGGCACTCACGGCCACCGCGACATGGAGATCATCAGCTACGTGCTGGAGGGGGCACTCGCGCACAAGGACAGCATGGGAAACGGCTCGACCATCGTGCCGGGGGACGTGCAACGCATGAGCGCCGGGAAGGGCGTGCTGCACAGCGAGTTCAATCACGCCAAGGATGTGACGCACTTTCTCCAGATTTGGATCGAACCGAGCGTTACCGGCATCCCGCCGAGCTACGAGCAGAAGCATTTCGACGCGGCGTCCAAGCGCGGGCGGCTGCGGCTGGTCGCCTCGCCCGACGGGCGCGAGGGATCCGTGACGATCCACCAGGACGCCTTTGTCTACGCAGCGCTTCTGGACGGTGCGGAGCGCGCGGTCCACAAGCTTCAATCCGGCCGCCGCGCCTATTTGCACGTGGCACGCGGCAAGCTCATCGCGAACGGCCAGCCGCTCGAGGCGGGCGACGCGCTGAAAGCCACCAACACGCCCGAAATCACGCTTGAAAAGGGCGAAGGCGCCGAATTGCTGCTGTTCGACCTGGCATAGAGTCCCCGATGGCGAAAGCCCACTCCAGAATGCCAGTGGTGTTTTTTGGGCACGGCAGCCCGATGAACACGCTCGAGCGCAACAAGTACACCGAGACCTGGCGAAAGCTCAGCGAGTCCATCCCGCGGCCCAAAGCGATCCTTTGCGTCTCGGCGCACTGGTACACGGAGGGAACCGCGGTGACCGCGATGGAAAAGCCGAAAACGATCCACGATTTCTACGGCTTCCCGCAAACGCTGTTCGACGTCCAGTACCCTGCGCCGGGCGATCCGCGGCTTGCCGCGCGCGTGCGCGAGCTCCTCGAGCCCGCCGAGATACGGCTAGATGATTCTTGGGGATTCGATCATGGCACCTGGTCTGTGCTGAAGCACGCGTACCCCGACGCAAAAATTCCGGTGGTCCAGCTGAGCATCGACGGAACGCGAGCCCCCGAGTTCCATTACGAGGCCGGCAAGCGGCTCGCGCCACTACGCGACGAAAGCGTGCTCGTCGCAGGCAGCGGTAACGTCGTGCACAACTTGCGCCTCATGAAGCGGGGAGGCGGATCCCCTTTCGACTGGGCAGTGCGCTTCAACGAGCGAGTGCGCGAGGCGCTCGCTTCGCGCGACCATCAGGCGCTCATCGAATTCGAGCGGCTCGGCGAGGACGCGCGCCTCGCGGTGCCGACCCCCGAGCACTACCTGCCGCTGCTCTACATCGCCGCGCTGCAAAGGGAGGACGAGCAGATGTCCTTCGCCGTCGACGGCTACGAGATGGGCTCGCTCGGCATGCTCACCGCGGTTGCGGGAATGTCCGCGAGCTAGCGCGCTGCCCCGTCCGGTTTCGCGCGCCGCGCCGCTCGCGCATAATGCGGCGAGTCCCCTTCCTCCGGGATATTCGCCATGCATCTGCTCGAACAGGCAGCCGTCTTTCTTCTCACCGCAGTCTTGCTGGTACCGCTGTTTCAACGCTTGAAGCTCGGCGCCGTGCTCGGCTATCTCGGCGCCGGCATGCTGATCGGCCCCTTCGGCCTCGGCATGATCGGCGAGGTCGAGTCCACGCTGCAGTTCGCCGAGTTCGGCGTGGTGCTGCTGCTTTTCCTCGTTGGGCTGGAGCTGCAGCCGAGCCGCCTGTGGGTGCTGCGCCGGCCCGTGTTCGGGCTGGGCGGCGCGCAGGTGCTCGCGACCGGTGCGGTGCTCGCCGCCCTGGCGCTCGCGTTCGGCTTCTCCTGGCAGGCGGCCCTCGTCGCGGGCTTCGGCCTGGCGATGTCCTCGACCGCGCTCGTCCTCGCCTCGCTTGCTGAGCGCAAGCAGCTCGCGACGCGCCACGGGCGCGAAGCCTTCGCCGTGCTGCTCTTCCAGGACGTGTCGGTGATCCCGCTGCTCGCGCTCCTGCCGCTGCTCAGCGACTCGGGAACGCACGCCGCGGGTGGCTGGATGGCCGCTGCCAAGGGGTTGGCGGTGATCGCCGTCGTCATCATCTCAAGCCGGCTCGTCGTGCGTCCTATCCTGAAGGCGGTGGCGAGCTACGGCGGCCGCGAAGTATTTACCGCGGCGGCGCTGCTGCTCGTGGTGGGCGCCGCGCTCGTCATGGAGAAAATCGGCCTGTCGCCCTCGCTCGGCGCCTTCCTCGCCGGGGTGCTCCTCGCCGATTCCGAATTTCGCCACGAGTTGGAGGCCGACATCGAGCCCTTCAAGGGCCTGCTGCTCGGTCTTTTCTTCATCGCCGTGGGCATGAGCGCGAACCTCGGCCTCGTTTGGGAACGGCCGCTCGCGGTGCTCGGCCTCGCGTTCGGCCTCATGCTCGCGAAGCTTGCACTGATGTACGCGATCGCCAGGATCGGCGGCGCGCCGAACGACACTGCGCAGCGACTTGCAGTTTCGATTTCGCAGGGCGGCGAGTTCGCCTTCATTCTGTTCGTCGCGGCGGGAAGCCTCGGCATATTCGAGGCGGGCACCGCTCAGCTCCTCGTGGTGGTCGTGACCGTCTCGATGCTGCTCGCGCCGCTCGCATTTGAAGCACACGAGCGCGCGCTCGCGCGCTGGGCCGAACGGCACGCGACGCCGGAGTTCGATACGATCACGGGACCGGGAAACCCGGTCATCATCGCCGGCTACGGCCGCGTCGGGCAGATCATCTCGCGCGTGCTGCGCATGTGCGGCGTGCCCTTCACGGCGCTCGAGGTGAGTTACCAGCAGGTGGATTTCGTGAGGCGCTTCGGCAGCAAGGTCTATTACGGCGACGCTTCGCGCCTCGAGCTGCTCGAGGCGGCGAAGACGGGGGAGGCGAAACTTTTCGTGCTCGCGATCGACGATGTCGAGGCCTCAGTGAAGACTGCGGCGGTCGTGCGCAAGCACTTCCCGCAGGTTCCGATCCTCGCGCGCGCGCGTAACCGCGTGCACCTGTTTCGCCTGCGGGACTTGGGAGTCAGGCTCATCTGGCGCGAGACCTTTCCGACGAGCCTCGACATGGCGCGCCACGCGCTTCTTTCGCTGGGCTTCGGCATTGCCGCCTCCGAGCGCGCCGTGACGCTGTTCAAGCAGCACGACGAGCAACGGCTCGATACGCAGTACGCGGTCCAGCACGACGAAGCGCAGCTCATCCAGACGTCCAAGGAAGCCGCGGCACAGTTGCAGGAGCTGTTCGAATCGGACGGCCTGCAGCCGCTGCCGGGATTCCCGCGCGCCGGTGCTTGATACGCAGGTATCCGCGCCCGCGACGCGCGGCAACGTGCCGTCCCGAAATTTCCTTCGCCCGCTAGCGTATGAACTTGCCGGTCCTGCTGACTATGGTGATGTCGATATAGCTCGTGCCCGTCCGGGTTCCCGGCCCATAGGTGACGTCGACGCCGCCCAAGTCGAAACGATTCAGGGATTCCAGAGCCGTGATCAACTTGTCCCGCGTCGGCTTTGGGCCGGCACGCTTCAAGCCCTCGACCAGAACCTTGGCGGCGATGAATCCCTCCATGGAGGCATACGAAGCGGCCACGTCCTTGTTGCGGCTGATGGCGTCCTGAAATTCCTTGACGATCGGTATAGTCGCCGAAAACGGGTACGGCGACACCTGACTCACGCCGACTCCGGGCCCGTCTTCTCCGAGGTTTTTGATGAAGGCGTTCGAGCTGTTGTTCGAGAGGGTTATGAACAGTGGGCTCTGGCCGGTCTTCTTCATCTGCTTGACGAGTGCGACTCCTGCATCGGCCAGTACCGTCATGATCACCGCCTGCGGTTCGGCCTTTGCGATTGTCGCAACCGCCTCCTCGACTTTTGTCGTTCCCCGAGGGTGGCTCGCGATGGCGACGGGCGCGATATTTTTTTCTTTCATGGCTTGCTGCACCCCGGTCAGGCCGTCCTTGCCGAATGAATCGTCGGTGTACACCACGGCGATCTTCTTGATCCCCATGCTGACCAGCTGGTCGACGATCTTGAAAGTCTCGGAGCGGTAACTGGCGCGCACCGGAAAAAGATACTTGTGCGGCGGTTCGTACATCGACATGGCCCCGGTCGAAGGGCCGATCAGCGGCACCTTGTATTTCTCGATGATGGGTATCGCCGCCTCGTTCGTCGGCGTGCCGCGGGAGAGGAACAGGGCAAACACCTTTTTCTCGACGATCAGCTTTTGGATGACTTCGGGGGTTCTTTTCGGATCGAACCCGTCATCCATGGACTCGAGCACGATCTTGCGGCCGTGCACGCCGCCTTTGGCGTTTACCGCGTCGAAATACGCCTTGGCCCCCGCGGTGAGTTCCTTGACCGTCCCGGCTATCGAGCCGGTGAACCCGGCCGATTGCCCGATGAGGATCTTGTCTGCCGTCACCCCGACCTGGGCGGGGGCGCCGCAAGCCCAAAACAGCGCTGCAGCCGCCGCGGAGTATCTGATCAGACATTTATGGATGGACATGGGCTAGCTCTCCGGTTTACGAAGGTCCGCAGATGGAGAATAACAAAATCGGGACCAAAAGACCCGGCCCACGCAAAATCGGCGGCCGGCGATCTCGGGGGTCGGCCCCGCAAAATGCTTCGACCGCAAACTCCCGCGGCGCTCTGCGGCCACCCACCCGTCGGACTTCGAGAGCGCCGCGCTAGAATAGCGCCATGAAATCGGTCGTGATCCTCATCTCCGGGCGCGGCAGCAACATGGAGGCGATCGTGCGCGCGGGGCTCCCTGTGAAGGTCGCCGCCGTGATCAGCAACCGTGCGGACGCCGCAGGCCTGAAGTTCGCCGCGCAGGCGGGCATTCCTGCGAAGGTGGTCGATGAGCGCGAGTTTTCCTCGCGCGGGGCGTTCGACGTCGCGCTCGAGGCGGCGATCGAACGGCATTCACCCGACCTCGTCGCGCTCGCCGGCTTCATGCGCATCCTTGGCGTCGATCTCGTGCGGCACTACTCGGGCCGGATGGTCAACATCCATCCGTCGCTGCTGCCGGCGTTTCCCGGGCTGCACACGCACCGACGCGCCCTCCAGGAAGGCGTGAAGCTCCACGGCTGCACGGTGCACTTCGTCACGCCGCAGGTCGATCACGGTCCGATCATCGCACAGGCGGCGATACCCGTGCATGCCAGGGACACCGAAGCGACGCTCGCGGCGCGCGTGCTGCAGCAGGAGCACCGTGTCTATCCTGTGGCGATACGTTGGTTTGTCGAGGGCCGGCTCGCGGTCGAGAACGGCATCGTGCGCGTTGACGGGTCCAACGCTCGACAGGCGCTGCTCGTCGAAGAATGATCCCCAGTCCGTTCCGCCGGGCAGTTGTTGCGGTGCTCGCTCTGTGGGCTGCCCTGGCCCAGGCGGCGCCACCCGAACGAATCACGCTGACCTACGAGATGAAACGCAATGGGGCGGTCCTGGGGGACGTCTCGGAAACTCTTGAGCACGACGGCCGCACCTACGCGATCACCTCCGAGGTGAAGGGCAGGGGGATCCTCGCGCTGTTCGGGGTCTTGAAGCGCACGAGCCGAGGTCGCATTACCCCGAAGGGACTTCGGCCCGACGAATTCCGTGACGAACGCGGCAGCAGCTGGGCGGTATCGGCGAAATTCGATTGGGACGCGCGCTCGGTAACGCAGGAGCGCAGGGGTAAGTCGGAGACGCTGCAGATGGAGGGAATCGCCCAGGACCCCTTGAGCCTCGCCTACAACTTCGCCTTCGTCCCACCGAAAGGAAAGGAATACGACGTGACGCGCGCGGACGGACGGGGACTGACTCCATTCCGCTTCGCCGTCGTCGGTACCGAGAAACTCACCACACCCGCAGGCGAAATGCAAACGCTGCATATCGCGAAATTGCGCGACGGACCCGAGGACAAGGCGACCGACATCTGGTTCGCCGCCGAGCGCGATTTTCTGCCGGTGCGCGTCCTGGTTGTCGATTCGGACGGCACGCGATCCGACCAGGTCGTCACGCGCATCGGCAAGTGACGCGCTTTTCGCGCCCGCTGCTGGATGCGTGCACGGCGGCCTTTGCGGCCGTGCTGCCGCTCGAACAACCCGCCGATGCGACGCTCTCGGCGTTCTTCCGCAGCCACCCCAAGATCGGCCGGCGCGACCGCGCAATGATCGCCGATTCGGTGTACGCCGCACTCAGGCGCCGCCGCCTTCTCGAGCGCGTCGCGGCGACGCAGAGCGTGCGGCGTCTTGCGCTCGCGACCTGGATCGCGCTCCTCGGCGCGAACTTGCGCGAGCTCGACCCCTGGCTGCGCGGCGACGAGTCCGAGTGGCTCGCATTGGTAAAGCGCGACGCGGCTGCGCCGCAGCCCTTCGAAGTCGAGTGCGAGCTTCCCGATTGGGTGATCGAACGCCTGAGGGCCCGCTACGATGAAAGTGCGCTGCTCGCGCTGGCCAAGGGCCTGCTGCAGAACGCGCCGCTCGACCTGCGCGTCAATCCGCTGAAAATCTCGCGCGAAGCGGCGCTCGAACGGCTCGCGGCCGACGGGCTTCGCGCCGCCGCGATGCCGTACTCGCCCGAGGGGATCAGGCTCAAGGAGAAGCCCGCGATCAACCGGCATGCTCTGTTTCTCGAAGGCAGCATCGAGGTGCAGGACGAAGGCAGTCAATTGCTCTGCCATCTGGTCGCGCCCAGGCGCGGCGAGATGGTGGTGGATTTCTGCGCGGGCGCGGGTGGCAAGACGCTCGCACTCGGGGCCCTCATGCGCTCGACGGGACGCCTCTACGCGTTCGATATCTCCCCGAAGCGGCTCGCCGCGCTGAAGCCCCGGCTTGCGCGCTCGGGACTGTCCAACGTGCATCCGCAGCGGATCGAGGGCGTGAACGACGCGCGCGTGAAGCGCCTCGCCGGTAAGATCGACCGCGTGCTCGTGGATGCACCCTGCAGCGGCCTCGGGACGCTGCGGCGCAATCCCGACACGAAGTGGCGCCAGACGCCCGAGGATATCGCGGAGCTCGTGGAAAAGCAGAAATCGATTCTCGCCGCCGCAGCGCGGCTCGTGAAGCCGGGCGGGCGGCTCGTTTATGCCACCTGCAGCATCCTCGAGGAAGAAAACCGCGGCATCGTCGAGGATTTTCTGCGCAAAGCCCCATTCACGCTGCGGCCGACGGGCGATGTGCTTGAAAAAGCCGGCATCCGGCTCCAGCTGGAGGAGTATTTGGAGCTTTGGCCGCACCGGCATGGTACCGACGCGTTCTTTGCCGCGGTGCTCGAGCGTGCCGGATGAACCAGGAACCAAGGCTTTCGCGCACGATTATTTTCTATGCATCCTGCGTGAAAATCTCACGTATCGGAGCTAAATTTCCGTGATTTTATCAGCTTGCAAGGACATGAATAGGATCAGGAAATCCCTGAGTTTCGCATAGGGGATAATGCCCTTGCCCTTTATCGGGAATCACGTAGAATCCGCAGAACCTTAAGAGGGGAACTTGATGGAATCCAGCGTCCTGTTTTCGGGGGTTTTCGACCTGCCGTGGTGGGGCTATGTCCTTGCCGCAATCGGTCTTACCCACATCACCATCGTCAGCGTGACGGTGTTCCTGCATCGCTGCCAGGCGCACCGCGCGCTCGATCTGCATCCCCTGGCGAGCCACTTCTTTCGTCTGTGGCTGTGGATGACGACCGGGATGGTGACTAAGGAGTGGGCCGCGATTCACCGCAAGCACCACGCCAAATGTGAAACCGCTGAAGACCCGCACAGCCCGCAGCAGGTCGGAATCAACCGCGTGCTCTGGGGCGGCGTGTTCTTGTACGTGAAGGAATCCTACAACCGCGAGACGATGACCCGCTACGGCCACGGCACACCCGACGACTGGCTCGAGCGCAACGTCTACTCCCGCTTCTCGATACTCGGTATCACCTTGATGGGCGCCGCCAACGTCACGCTGTTCGGCATCGTTCCGGGTGCTCTGATCCTCGTTACGCAGATCGCCTGGATCCCGTTCTGGGCGGCGGGCGTCATCAACGGCATCGGGCATTTCTGGGGATACCGGAACTGGCCGACCGAGGACGCGAGCACGAACATCGTGCCTTGGGGGATCATCATCGGCGGCGAGGAGTTGCACAACAACCACCACGCGTACGCGACCTCGGCGAAGCTTTCCAACAAGTGGTACGAGATCGACCTGGGTTGGATGTACATTTGCTTGCTCGAGGCACTCGGCCTCGCACAGGTGAAGAAAGTGGCGCCGACGCCGCGTTTCACCGATGCGAAACCCGCAGTAGACTCGGAGACGCTGCAGGCCGTGATCACGCACCGCTACGACGTTCTCGCGAAATACGCCAAGTCGCTCAAGCGCACCTACGCCGAGGAGCTCGGCAAGCTGCGCCGGCTCGCGCCGCACGACGCGCACGTTCTTAGGAGCCTGAAGGGCTGGCTCCACCGCGACGAAAAATCGCTGTGCGAGACCGAGCGCGCGAACCTCAAGCAGGGACTGGCGAAATCGCGCGCGCTGCACACCGTGTACTCGATGCGCGCGGAGCTCGCGTCCCTGTGGGAACGCTCGAGTGCCTCCCGCGAGCAGCTCGTTCGGCAGCTGCAGGACTGGTGCCACCGCGCCGAAGCGAGCGGCATCCGCCCGCTCGC